>Ga0078972_1001242_pt1 | contig 97886 bp, 82 predicted proteins | sample YelNatPaOPGAMG01_FD_67568 | JGI IMG/M metagenome (GOLD analysis project Ga0078972, IMG submission 67568) | Hot spring thermophilic microbial communities from Obsidian Pool, Yellowstone National Park, USA - OP-RAMG-01 (SPADES assembly) (version 2) | ecosystem: Environmental > Aquatic > Thermal... | reverse complement strand
ACGCTGGCCTCCCCATCCTTTCATCATACAGATCCTTCGTCTCTTCCTCTACAAAGCCAAAATCTATTTCCTCTCTTATCCTTACTAATTCATGCTCCCTCGGCACATGCTTCTCATAAACCATTTTATTAAAAAATTTTCCTGTCCCTTTTTCTCTTTCTAACATATTCTTCTCTCCTTATTCACTTCTATTGTTTGGCTCCCTTATTAATGAAATTTTTGTGCCAACTTCCCCCACTACCTCTACCTTTTTCTCGTCGAGAATTTTCACCCTTACCTTCATAAAACATCATTATCATCTCTTAAAATGCCAATTTATTTTACACTATGCTAAATTTCCTTGCTCCTTTACCCTACTATCAGCTCCCTCACAGCACGCACTGATTGAATGAAAGTTATACCATAGAATAAATACATTTCCCTTTATTAATAATCCCCTTTTCTTTCTAATCCCCTTTTAATTCCTTTATTTATCTATTTAAGGTGGGTAATAAAACATCACTTTTTCAGAGGTCTCAATCATTATTCACCTCTGGCGAATTAATGTTTTATTGAACGGCGCCTAATTGCGCCGGAGGTGCTTTTTACCACAATATCTTCTATGCTCTTAAAAAATGGAGGTATATTTTTATCCGCTGTAATGGAAGGAGAGCATTGCTGTAGCGAGCAAACAGAGCATTTTTTATGTTGATTTTAACATACCTAAAAGTTTTAAAAAAAATGCTGGACTTCTTGCATTGTTGGATTATAAAAAATAATAGTCATTTAGGATAGGGTAGCAGCCATGGCTTTGTTGCAAAATTGAGATGCTGCAGTCATAAAAATTGTTACCCTGGATTGAACCATGCCAATTATTTTAGTATGGAGGAGGATAAAAATACGATTAAAACAAAGAATTTTATTGACTTTTTTCCCTGTGATATTACTTAGTTGTCAATCACTAAATCAAAATGGGGAAACATCAACGACTACAAAGTCCTTAGTTGATAGAGATAATCCCGCACATTACTTGATAAGGATCCCAGAGAATTATGAAGCTGCGGATCTTTTTGATGCCGGTGTGGGATTAATTCGAATGATTCCACCTGAAAGAATTGATGGCAATTCAGGATGGTGGCTTGCTTTTATTACACCGGAGATGGCAGATGAACTTACTGCATTAGGAATGGAGGTGATACTTGCTAAATCATTCATACCTAAGTCAGGCATACCACCAGATGGAGTAGAACCACTGGCACCACCTGACAGTTGTAACAGCACTCCAGAAAATGGAACATTTTGTCCATACGATACGACTATCCCACGCTGCTCAACCTCAATACTGACTGAGATAGAAAATGCTCCAAGTACTTATCCACCAGTTGGGGGGACAACATATATTGAAGTAGTGAATACTGGAACTACTTATCAAGGTCGCCCGATTAAAGGTGTTCGAGTGGGCAAGCTATGGAAGAGCGGGGAGCCCCCTGTTCCTCAACTTATTATTATTTCAGGTCAGCATTCTAATGAGTGGGGTGCTGTTGAAATGACTATGAGGCTTTTCAGGTACTATGCAGGGGGTTATCGTGACAATGTCGGAGATATAAGGTCGGTTCTTTCAGACCGCGCAATTGTTTTCCTTCCAGTTTCAAATCCAGACGGTTATCAGTATACATTTACTTCCGATAGAGATTGGCGGAAAAACAGAGTTCCATGCACAGGCGGTTATGGGGTGGATGTAAACAGGAACTTTCCCTTTTCATGGGGCGAACCTGGTTCTTCCCCGGACTGCCCAAACATTAGTTATCGGGGACCTTCGGCTGGCAGTGAAGCAGAAACTTCCGCAATACGAAACCTTATTGCAAATGCCAATCTTACGGGACAATACCGCACTGGTCTTGTTGTTAATGCACACACATACGGAAATTTCCTGCTATTTGCCGATGGTATGAGTAGCGGGTATTCTCCATGCACAACTAAAAGCAATTGTAGTCCTGGAGACCTCGGTGCATTTTATAAATTGGTTGGAACTGAGCGAACCATCAAAATGAAAGATGAAGAAGTTGGTAGACCTTATATTACCGGGACTATTTTTCGAACTGTATATGAAACAAGTGGTGACCAGATTAAAGATTCTGTTTATGGAACACTTCCAGGGGGTGCACCAAAAGTAATGGCAATAACGCCTGAGCTAACATGGACAGCTTGCACATTTTATGCAGAGAAACTTCCTCCAACTCAGTTAGCAAGTCTATTTAATATTTATCAGAAATTCGTGCATGGTCTTTTAAAAGATGTTAAAGGAATAGCAGATGGTTCTTATTGGCAAAATAATGTAGGGAATTATACGCTACCTCATGTTCACCGCTCTTCTGTAATTCGTGAATATCCAACTTTGCGTGTCTCTGTTCTTAATTCAATTACAGGAGTTACATTTACACCACCATCAGGTTACCCTGGAACTGGTGCATTGGACAATATGCTCGAAGGTGTGGCGTATAGAATGTGGAAGTGGTCTCCAAATACGCCGTATAGATTTCCTCATTTAATCCAGATATGCTCTCAGTCGGGTTGTGGCACAATAAGTATTGACGGAGGAACTACCGGAGGTTTCAATATATGTGATTCAGCTATGTTCCCCGTTCGAAATGGATGGGATTATGTAGGCGACCTTTCTGGAGGTCCTCAGGACGAATGTTACTGGAAATTCACTGGTGCTGGAACAGGACCATGGATGATGACTCGATGGAGTAGTGACCTCTCAAATACTCACGATATGAGGTTGATTTATTCATTCGTCTGGATGAAAGAGACAATTACAAGCGCAAAGGTAATAGTTAGCAGTAATGGATTTGTTGGCTGTTCTGAGACTGGATGGGGAACATGTAGAATTGTGAGACATTTTCCTTTCGATGAATGGAATGCTTTGGAACTTCGCGATTCATCTTATCGAACGGATATAGTGGACATATCAGACTTCGATGATAAAACCAATGTTCAGGTTCGTTTTCAGGTTGATAGCAAGAATGGAACACCAATCTTCAATGTTTACGATGTGATACTTGTTGGATGGAGGGATTGAAGATGATGTTGATTAAAATATTAATTTTAACGATTTGTGTTACTGGTTGCAGTGAGCATCAAATGCTCTCGGGTGACGGTAATGGAGAAATTGATGGAGATTTGGAACAACCACAGGAAATCATTGATATCGGTCAGGAAGAATTATTGGATGAAAATCTTGATTGTCCTTTAGTAACCTCAGGAAGTCTTGGTAATTGTGGAATTCCACTCGGATTTGCCTTTAATGGTGAGAGTTGCACTATTATTACTGGTTGCAACTGTGAGTTACCCCGGTGCAGGGTTTTTCAATCAAGAGCAGAGTGTGCACGGAAATGCGCAGAAGCAGGGCGCTGCAATATTTCAAAGATGCCAGATCCCCACCTACATGGAGTGAGCAAAATAAGAGTAGGTGATTATTGTGCAGCTATTACTTTCTGTACTGACGAACCCACACCTGAAACAGAAGATGACTTGAAAATTCTTGTGCCTGGTATTGAATGTCCAACAGAAGAATATTCAGTCTGTTCCTCTTCTATTTGTGGTGTATCTATTGGCTCAAAAATAACTACAGAATTGTACTTACAGATGTGTGCTTCCACACTATTAAGTGAAATTTTTATTTTAGGATGCACTATTTATCTATAGGAATTTTAATTCTATGAAGTCACAATCAGTTATTCGTTTATACAATAAAAATAAAATTCATAAAAATTATCAGGGATGTTTTGAATGCTTTGTTTCTACCTGAGGGTTGAAATGAGCCGGTATGCAGGTTTGTTTTTTAGCCGATTACTGAATCGTAAATGATTTAGTCTATGACATCGATTGAGTTTGCCTTCCCCTATACTGCTCGGGCAATCCTAAGCGGTGCCCACCAGGATCAACATGTAATGAAGGCTGTTAGTTTCGTTCCAGTTAAATTCGATTCATAAATTGAGAAACATTAAACAAATCATCACTATTTCCTGATGAATTGAAAATTTACAAGACTTACAAGGTTCTTGATGACCAGACCTTTTATTCTGATTCCTAACTAAATGCTTTAAACCGTGATTCAAATCATTGAGCAGAATAATTATAAAGTCGCATTTCATAAATATTTCCCAAATGCTTGAATTCGCACCTGAAAAGTAATTTTTTATCCCTATTAGATTGGCAATACCGAATGACCCCTCAGCGCAGCAAATATGTTAGTTAGAAGCGAAGGTCAAAATGTGCCAATCATGTTTTTTCTTCGGAGGGGGGGAATAAGATTAAAAACCCTTTCCGTAAAGAAAAATTTTCCTGTTGACAAGTAAATTCTTTAGATTTTATAATTAAAGTTAAATATGAGCGTAAAGAAAATATTAATAATAAAAGACAAAGATATTATGGGTGGAGTACCGGTTATAAAAGGCACTAGAATACCGGTAAGTTTAATATATGGATTAATGGCAAGAGGCTACGGTTTAAAGTACCTCACCAAGGCTTACGGCATTTCCAAAAAACAGATCCAGGCCGCTTTAGAATATGCTTCTGATAGATTCAACGGATACCGACACCCAATTAAATAATGCCTCTTAAGTACAACAAGCTAAGGCTGTTAATTGATGAAAATATTCCGCGAAGAGAGTTTCTTCCCTACATAAATAAAAATCATCATGCTGAACATGTTAAACATGATTTAAAAAAAGGCGGGCTCAAAGATAAACCACTTTTCCATCTTGCAATTCGAAAACGGTTGATAATTCTTACCTTAAACAAACATTTTATGAAGAGAGAATTTTACTTTAATGCTCGAACTGGTGTCATCTGGTTGACCTCTGGCCGTGAGCTCAGTGCCAGAGAGATTGATGATAGAATAAAAAGATTTTACAAAAAGATTAAAGATGGCAATCTTCTTTTTGGTAAGAAGGTTCAGCTTGGAGAAAAAGAATTCATTATTAAATCTCCTTCTTCAAAATCCTTCTATAAATATTAAGTATTTTGGCATGGTTCAAAAAATTGGGCTTGATAAATCAAGCCCCTACAAAAATGGTGGATTTTTACTACTTTTTAATATTTTTGTTTTGAACCATGCCTAATTTTCTAACTTCTTAACTATGTCAATTAACTGAAATAGATTTTTAACCACAAATACTCAAATTTTTACCTTAAATAAAGCATTTTATAATGGAAAATTAAAGGAAATCTCCAACTTTAAAAGCGAAAGTAATACTGCTAAATTAACAGACAATACAAATCTGCAACCCATTCACCATCGCGGGCAGGGTTTGGAATAACCTTTTGGGTTTTAGGGTCAACCACAAAGTCAAGGGCTTATTTTTAACCAGATGGATTTCTGCTGTAGGAATGGATTCCTGCTTTCGCAGGAATAAAATATTGCATTTGCAATGGCTAATAGGTTATTTTTATAGTAATGTGCAAATTTGGTTTTTGAAAAAAATGAAAACAAAGGCGATTTTAAATTTAAGTAACTTTATAATTTTGATAATGATAAAATTTGCCTCCGCTTGTCTTTCTCCTCCTCCTCCAAGTGAGAAAGGTCCTGATTTGTCTCTTTTCTTGAAGTGGACTGTTAATGGGAGGGAACCAGATGACATGGTAATAAAAAGCCTTTCTTCTAACTCTTTGAATGTAGAAATATGGGAGGATTCTGATTGTGATTCGAATTTTGATGATGGTTTTTATATTTACAGGTTTAATGCGAAATCAGGAATATGTATAAATCCTGATAACTTACATCATGGTACCACCTGCAGCAATGACGAAGATTGTGGAGGTTTACCAGGCTATTGCATGAAATTTGCGGGGAAGACAGTACCTGCCTTTTTTAGAGGGGTTAATACATGCATTAAAGTTGTCCTTATTTCGGGAGAAAGTAATTCGCAAGAAACTCCATCCCCAATTGCTGAAGTTAATAATTTTGGTTCTCTTTGCAATGGTTGGTATAAAAACACCTTTCTTTATTCCAACCTTGAAGACTGTAGTCTGGATTGTTTTTGCTATTTAAATACATCTGAAGGTGGAAGTGAATCTATTTGCACAGTTGCTGATGGGGCATCGTTTACAGGGTGTCTTGATTTAGGAACGGTGGATTTTGACCTTCCATATCACGGTCCCCTTGACTTGAATATCGAATGGGAGAACCCTGACGGAACATTCGGGACTTGCTCTTCCGCGGGGGTTTTATACATGGGTTATAAACTTGAAAGAAGAGTTATAAAGGATGGAAATGTCACTTATGAGGAAATTGATAGTATGAATGTAGAAGGGAAGAATGATTGCAGAGGCTCTTTAAACTGGCCCCTTCTTCCATTCGAAGATATTACCGATGAAGGAAGAGCTGGTTTTTACAGGGTTGAAATAAAGGGCAGAAATTTTGATAGTTCTATTGTCTGGCAATCAAACTGCACAGATGAAAATGGAGGAGATTTAAAAGTAGATAGCAGGGAAGAGGGGTCGAATACATACACCTGCAAAGTTTCAAAGTTGTGAATTTTTTTGTTGCATTTTTGTCAAAACAGATTAATTATTACTAAAAATAAATTAAGATTAGAGGTGTAAAATGTATAAGAAGAAAACGAAATTATGTTTCTTATTACCTTTTCTACTTCTACTCCTGCCAGTATTTATCGCTTGCGAAATAAGCACAACATCTGAAAGGTGTGGTAATGGGGTGTGTGGTGGAAGTGAGACATGTTCTTCCTGTCCTTCCGATTGCGGTCCGTGTGCAGTTTGTGGGGATGGAAGATGCATAGGGGGTGAGACATGTTCAAGTTGTCCCAGGGATTGTGGTGAATGCAGTGGGTGTGGAGATGGCACATGTTCTACGGGGGAGAATTGTTCTAATTGCCCACAGGATTGTGGAGTATGTCCATCCTGTGGTGATGGTAATTGTCAGAGTGGTGAGACATGTTCAACCTGTCCTCAGGACTGTGGCTCCTGTCATGCAACTGCTTCGATTGCTTTCGGGTGGAAGATATTAGGTTCTACTCCGACTGCTTCGGTTTGTTCGAGTGTGGGTGGAAAATGGGTGCAAATCTGGCTTGATGACGATGGTAATAATACAACCGACAGATACTATGAATTTGACTGTTCACAGGGGCATGGAGTAACACCGGAAGATTTTCATGAAGGTGATAATATAAGATATGCCTTTGCTCTTCTTGCTGAAAGTGGTTCAGTCATAACACAATCGGATACATGGTATACTGAAACCCTTCAAGCAGGCATAAATGATCTCGGAACAGTTGATTTTACGGTCACCCCTCAACACAATGCGTCTGTTTCCTATGCATGGTATATTCATTATGTTCTTGCTGATGATAGTTTATGCAGTTTATTTGGTGGAAAAACTGTACAGATGTGGCTCGATGACAACAATGACGGAACTACTGACAGGTCTTTTGATGCTGACTGCAAGGATGGATATGGTTCAACAGGGTTTGTTTTTGATTCAGGAACGACAATAAAATATGCTTTTGCCCTTCTTAATTCGGCGGGAACTGTTATATCTCAATCAATGGCATGGGAAACAAAAACCCTATCTGCTGGCAATAACGACCTTGGAACTGTGAATTTTATAGTAGGTGATTATGGTCCCTTAAGTGTTGACCTTCAATGGGCAAACTCCACCGCTGGAACATCTTTTGGTGGATGCAATTTCCCCGAGCCTGCTGTTAGTATTATGGGGTATCTCCTTTGCTGGGGAGAACTTCAGGGAGGAACATGTCCAGCGGGAAATATTTACGATGTTGTTGATATTGATACAGCACCTGTAGCCTGTGAAGAAAATCTTTCGTGGGATATACTCGACTTTGGAAATTACACTCTTGTTATTGATGGAGAAGATGCATCTCACAGAACTTTGTGGGGTGCTGAATGCCAGGGGCTTATAGTAGATTCGGTAGAACCGGATTCGAATAATTTCCTGTGCAGGGTTTTGATGACTGTTTCACCCTGAAGTTAAAAAAAGAAAAAAAGTTGATTTTTAATGAATAAATAGTATATTAATAAAGTCTTTAAAAAACAAAAGCAAAATATTAAGGAGGTAAAAAATGAAAAGAAAACAAATTTTTTGGAGTCTTTTTCTTTTAATTCCCGCTCTGTTTTTTTCATTCCAGGCGTGTGAAGTAACAGAATGCGGGAATGGGGTCTGTGAAACTGGTGAGGATGACCCTGCTGACACAGCTTATTGCCCCGAGGATTGCACCACCTCAGGTAAAGCATCTGTTTCATTCACCTGGTATATTCATGGAATTAAAGGTGGAGTAGATGTTGGATGGGGTTCCGGAAGTGCTCAGGAAGTATGCACACTTGTTAAGGATTTACTACAGGTAAGCCAGGTGCCAGGCGTTCAAATCTGGTTTGAGAATAATGGAGATAATCAAGCAGACGCATATGCCGATTTTAACTGCTCTGCCGGTCAGGGGCAGACCACTGAGGATTGGAATGCAGGTGATACTATAAAGTTTGCCTTTGCGCTTGTTGATAAGTCCAAACAACCGAATGATGAAGGTTATCTTCTTTCGCAATCAATGGCATGGGATACAAAAACACTTTCCGCAGGTAATAATGACCTTGGAACAGTGAATTTTTATATTGGTGATTATGGTCCTCTTGGAGTTCAGATTACCTGGGGAGACAAAGTAAATGACCCTGCTTATTTTGATTGTGCTAACATTGAACCTGATGTTACTAAAATGGGTTATCTCCTTTGCTGGGGTAATCTTTCTGGAGGACAATGCCCCCAGGGCAATCTTTACGATGAGGTTGATATTGCTACCAACCCCATCACCTGCCAGAGTTCTCTAAAATGGGACATAATAGATTTTGGAACCTATGTTCTTGTTCTGGATGGTGAGGATTCATCAGGAACAACTCTTTGGGGAGCCCAATGCGAGGGTTTAGTTGTTGATGAAAAGGAGCCCAATAGCAACAACTTCGAATGTAAGGTAGAAATGACTCAAAGTCCTTAATAATAAGGACAGCATTCTGGAAGGCATTTTTCGATAAATTCCTTCATAATTTTAACATCTTCTTTTCTATCATTTTCATTTCGAGCTTTTAGAGGAGCAAGTTTTATCGCAAGTTGTCTGTATCCGTGCAGAGAAAGCCATGCAGAAAAGTGGTTATTTCCTGCATGATATAGAAAGCTTTCAAGGGGGCATTCTTCGGCAAGTTTCACCAGTTCGGGGAGGTCATTAGCCCTTCCGACTTCTGTTCCGTCAGGCATCCTGAAAATAAATGGTCCAAAACCAAGATATTCGATAAGAAAATTACGAATGCCGGAAAGTAGTCTGTTTGGTTCTTTTAAAATAAAATGGGATTTTATAGCGGATGCCATTTCCTTTGCTGAAGAATCAACTGATTGTATGGCGATAGGAAGAGTTGGTAGTAATCTCCTTGCCATTTCAGCAAGTTCAAAACCTGCATCAGCCTGAAGCTTTCCCTCTTTTGGAAATTGGACATCAGTTATCAAACCGAGCAGATTGTCAGCATGTTTTGTAAGCATTGCTTCAGCCTGTTCGTATGTGGTAGCATAAAATAATCGTGGTCTTTCCTGAAGGATTCGCAGTAGGAGGTCTTCTGGAGGCTCAGGAGGGAGAATCTCTCTCATCCCGTCGAAAATTTCCTGGTGAAGAGAAGGAAGGTAGAGACCTGCAAGTCTTGGCTCATCTTCGACAAGAAGAATTGAGCGGGGCTGATACTCTCGGGGTATATCGGTTTTTTCAATGCTGTCTTTATGAAGAAGTATTATTGACCTCAGGAGCTGACCATTGCCGTGCCATGTCAAAACGAGGTCGAAATTACCCCGCTGAGGCCATGTTTCTTCAGTTCCCCAGAAATCGGGATTGCTTGTTACAAGACAGATTTTCAAAGAAGGATTTATTTTTTTTATTTCGTTACTTAAGGTAAATGTAGAATATTCAGAAGTGATAAGGTCGCATATAACGATGTCAAAATTGTTGTTTTTGATTTTACTTAAAGCTTCATCAGGAGTTTCGGCATTTGTAAAGATATTGTCCATTTCGAGGTATTGCAGCCATTTTCCTGTTTTCTTTGTTTCCTCATCAATTTCCTGCAGGGGTTCAGATTCTTCTCTGAACCCGGCTTCCTGTAGAGTAAAAACATCGTATCCCGTTCCAACAAGGAGAATTCTAAATGTTTGAGGTTGAATGTGCATCGTGGTTTATAAAAATTGTTAATACTTATTATTGAGCAAATCCTTTATTTCTTTTCCCGCTCTAAAAAATGGAAGTTTTCTCGTCTCGATTTTCATTTCAGCACCGGTTTTTGGATTTATTCCATTTTTGTTCTTATGTGTTCTCACATGAAATGTTCCAAAACCACGGATTTCTACACTACTACCTTCAATTAGAGCTCTTGATATTGAGTTAAAGAACTGCTCAACAATTATTTTTGCTTCAATTTTTGGTATTTTTGTTTCTTCTGCAAGAGTATTTATTAATTGATTTTTGGTCATTAAATAAAATACTATTCATACCTCTAACTTCAGTCAATATTAATATAAAATTTTCAAAGGCATATTTTTAGCCACATTTTTCTTCCTTTAATTGGGGTCATTTTGATGATTGCCTGTAGGTACCTGGACAATTCATCTAATAAGATTTTCCTTTATGCTTTCAATCGTTCCCTTTCTGTTTCCCCATTTCCAAAGTCCGTCAGATTTGGTTCAGATAAACCTGTGTGGATGGTCTCATGAAGACATTTTAGATAATCAACTGAATGGTCTATAATTGCTTCGAGGGTTTTAAGTCCTTGAAGAATAATTTCTTCTTCTATTCCTGCCTGACCAATGGGGAAGGAAAGAATGGCACTTGTTTTTTGAATTTCTTCAAGATATATTAATTTCCCGTGAAGGATATTTGAGTTGATATGATTGATAGCTTTTAGCATTTTTGCTTCATCCATTTGAAAGTTGAAAACTTCCGGACACATGAAGCATATTGAATCTTTTTCTTCGTCTATTAAAATTATTATATCATTATTTCCATGAATTCCTCTGTGGAATAATTTTACGCCATTTTCATTTTCTATCAATTGCCATTCGATATTCTCTTTATTAAGAGCGTTTATTATAGCTTTTAAGATACGCAGAGTTTGGGTTTTTTGCATTTTGAAATCTTCCTTCAAATAAATAATACATCATTTTTTGTTTTATGCAAACAAATTAGGTAACATTTCGCTCAGCCACCCTCATTCTATAAGTAGTGGTTGAGTAATGTAAAAGCGGAATCAAAACGACCTTTTTTGTAATGGATAACTGCATCTGCAGGAACAAGATTTTGAAGGGATGCCAGGTACAATTATTACTATTGCTTTTAATGCATTAAATCACTATAAATTTGCTATCAAATAGATGGCTATCAAAGAAGGTAGAGAAGGGGATACCTCTTTTTTGCGCAGGATTGGTGTCTTTATATGCAGGTGCGGAAGGAACATAGGTGGAGTGGTAGATGTTCCCACACTTGTCAAATTTGCTCGCACTCTTCCATGGGTGGTTCATTCTGAGGAGAATACATACACTTGCAGTGATGAGGGACTTTCATCTATTACTGAAAAGGTAAAATCTCTTGGGCTTACGCGGGTGGTTGTAGCATCTTGTACTCCGAGAACTCATGAACCACTTTTTAGAAACACAATAGAAAAGGCAGGATTGAACAGGTATCTTTTTGAGTTTGTTAATATTCGTGAAGGGTGCTCGTGGATTCATGCCACATCTCCCGAAAGTGCGACCCGAAAGGCTCAGGATTTGATTGCTATGGGAGTTGCAAAGGTAGCAACTCTTGAACCTCAGGATGATATAGAGGCAGATATTTTGCAGAGTGCCCTTGTTATTGGGGGAGGGGTAGCAGGGATGAGCGCAGCTGTGGGGATTGCTTCTCTATGTCCCGGGGTAAAAGTTCACTTGCTGGAGAAAGAAGGTACGCTTGGAGGATTTGTTCGTCGGATTGAATCAGTTCACCCGTCTGGCCAAAAGGGTAAGGATGTAGTTAGTGGTCTTGAAAAAGAAATCGCCATGCATAAAGAGATTAAGGTTCATTTAAGAAGTAAGATAGTGGATTTGAAAGGATATGCGGGGAATTTCAGAATTAAAATCAGGCAAATAAAGGATGTTAATGGTAATGGCGAAGAGAGCATTGATGCAGGAGTTATAATTGTTGCTGCTGGAGCCGTTCCTTTTGAACCAAATGGGCTTTTTTTGTGGAAGCAAAGTTCACGGGTTATAACTTCTTTCCAGCTTGAAGATGAAATGAGTCGGGGAATTTATCGAAATGGTTCTACGATTTTTTTAAATTGTGCTCATATTCCACGCTTAGGTTCAAGTTATTGCGGAAGAATATGTTGTGGAGTTTCAATGAAACAGGCTCAAAAACTTCAAGAACACGGAGCAAATCCTGTAGTTATATTAGGCAGAAATCAAATGGCATGGGGGGAAGAATGGGAAGAAGAGTATCGAAAGGGGCTTGAAAAAGGGGTAAGGGTAATTCGTTTTTCGGATGATAATATTCCGCAGGTTAGTCTTGATGGAGAAGGAAGAGTAGTAGTAAAAACTTTTGATGAGCTTAGCGGGGAAAATTTTATATTTTATGCAGATAATCTCGTTCTTGGTGTTCCACTTGTTCCCGATGAAGAATTCAAAACTTTATCGAGGTTTTTAAAGGTTCCTCTGGAGCAGAGTGGATTTTTTAAGGAAAAGCATCCTAAACTTGCGCCTGTTGAGTTTGGAAGTGCAGGAATTTTTTTGTGTGGAAGTTGCCGTTTTCCTTCAGGTGTTGAAGAAAGCATTGTTCAGGGTAAAGGAGCAGCAGGGAAAGCATCATCACTCCTTCGAGCCGGAAGTATTAGAGTTGAGGCCTGCACAGCAAAAGTTGATTCAAGGTTATGCAGTGGATGTGGATTTTGTGCAGATGTTTGCCCATACGAGGCTATAACGATAGTTCAGGAAAGCGAAACAAAAAAAGTAGCCAGGGTAAACGAACCAGTTTGCAAGGGGTGTGGAAGTTGTGCAGCCACCTGTTTAAGTGGAGCAATGGACCAGAGAGTTTTTAGTGATAGAGGAATAAGGTCAATGATAAAGGCATCTGCACGACGAAAGTTGCTAAGTAATAATCAGAGTAAACCATTAATTTTAGTTTTTGCCTGTAACTGGTGTTCATACGCAGGTTCAGACCTGGCAGGAGTTTCAAGATTTGAAATGCTCCCCGATTTTAGAATTATAAGAGTAATGTGCAGTGGAAGAGTTAGGGCAGAATGGGTTTTTGAGGCTCTGATGCAGGGAATTGATGGTGTTTTGATTTTGGGTTGTCATCCCGGAGAGTGTCATTACGAAGAGGGGAATCTTCATGCCCATAAAAGAATAGAAACATTAAGAAATATTCTTCCAGTGGCGGGAATTGACCCTCGAAGGGTTCGTATAGATTGGGTTAGTGCAGGAGAGGCAAAGAGATTTAAGGAGATAATTGAAGAGATGATTATCACTGTAAAAGATATTATGACTCCCTCAAAGGTAGAGTAGATGCATTTGGATAAGAACATAGTTATTAAAGTTTTAGAAAGAGGTGGTAAATTTGTGGGTTATGAAACTTATCCGGGCTACTGTATGAGAAGAGTGGTTGTTGTTCATAACTCGCAGGGGGTTGATAAATTGGTGCAGGATGCTCTATGTCCGTCATCTTCAATTAGAGTTGCTTTGAATGTTTCGAAGAGGTGGAATGGAATAGTAGGCTTGATGGTTAGGGGATGTGATTTGAGAGCGGTTGCAGAATGCATAAATAAAAATCAGGTCAAAAGAGAAAAACTATATCTTCACGGGATAAAATGTGATGGGGAAATAAATATTCGTCTTTTAAGAAAAGAGTTAATTAAATCCGGTATTAGTGGAGTTGTTATTGATGCTAATAGAAAAGGTAATGATTACGAAATTCATTTTGAAAATGGTGAAAAACAGATTCTAAATGCAGGGAAAATTTTAGACGAGAAGTGTTTTAATTGCAAAGTTTCTTCAAAAATAGAACTTGATTCATTTGATGAAGGATATTTAGATTTACCGGTATTCAAACGACCTGAATCGAGACAGGAAGAAAGAGAGAATTTAGAGGAACTTTTTAGTAAATGTATTCTCTGTTTTGCATGCAGAGCAGCATGTACCGGATGTTTTTGCACGAAGTGCATTTTTGATGGCTTGATGAAAAAAGAGTGCAATCCTTATACTTATCATTTAATCAGGTGTTATCATCTTGCGGGAAGATGCACAGGGTGCGGTGAATGTGAAAGGGTTTGTCCACAGGATTTACCGGTTCGTTTCTTGAACAGGAGTCTTTCGGAAATTTTGAAAAGAATTTATGGAGAAGATTTTGACCGCTTGAATGATGATTCCGGTACTTTTCTTACAGAGATTAGCGAATTTAAGATATGAGGTTTAGAATTAAAAGACAGGATTTCGGGCAGTTTTTAAAATTGCTTAAAGAGAGAGGTTCTATCATTAGTATTGGAAGGAATTTTAGAAAAGATGACATCATACCTGCTTCAGATGGTGAGATTTTGCAGGTTAATTCTTTAAGAGATATACTCCTTCCCGTTGAACAAATTGTCAAAATACCTGAAAACCTCTCGAATGAAAAGATATTGGTATTTGGGGCTAAACCATGCGATTTATCAGCACTTGAACTTTTAGATAAAGTTTTTTTGCTGGAAGGTCGTGAGGACCCATTTTATGCAAACAGGAGGAATCATCTTGTAATTTTTGGTTCGGTATGCGGGGAAAAAGAGGAAAATTGTTTTTGTGACCTTGTGGGAGTTAACATGCGTTCCAGTAAAGGGATGGATGTTGTTGTACAAACCCATGAGGATTCATTTATTTTTGATGTGATTACAACAGAAGGAGAGGAATTCATTTCACTTTTAAATGTTGGTTTTGAATTAAGTTCTGAAAGGGAAGTTGCCGGGGATGAGAATTTGAAATTTCAGGAAAAACTCCCATCTGTTTTTGCCGGGAAGATGGAAAATATGAAAAATGACCCTGTATGGGAAAAATTTTCTTTGACATGTCTGGAATGTGGTATATGTACTTTAAATTGTCCTGCTTGCTGGTGCTTCGATATCAGGGATGTTGATGGATGGGTTTGTAGACAATTCAATATATCGGTGGAGGATGAAACCCGGGATAATTTTAGAATTAGATGTCCTGATAGTTGTCAGTTACCATATTATTCGGTAATGGCAGGGGGTGCAGACCCTTTAAGGGAGCCAGGCGACAAATTTATGCACAGGATTTTACATAAGTTTTGTTACATTCCCGAAAGATATGGTTGCATTGGTTGTTGCGGATGCGGTCGTTGTTTGAGAATGTGTCCGCAGGGAATAGATTTAAGGGAAATAATTGAAATAGCTAAACAGAAATAAAGGTAAAAAGAAGATAAAATGTATAATTCTATTATTGCAAAAATTATTGGACGAATACAGGAAACACGGGATACATTTCTTTACAGGGTTATTCTTGATGATGTTGATAAAAATTATAAGGGGGTTTTTGACTACAGGCCAGGTCAATTTGCCATTTTGAGCCTGGAGGGGGTTGGGGAATGTCCCATTTCAATATCTTCAACTCCCAATGTTCACGAATGGCTGGAGTTTTGTATAAGAGCGGTGGGTTCTGTTACGGGAGAAATATGTGCTTTAGGTGAAGGGGACAGGATTGGATTAAGAGGTCCTTATGGTAGATTTTTCCCATTGGATGAATGTACTGGTAAAGACCTCCTTTTTATTGCAGGAGGTATAGGTCTGGCACCTCTTCGTTCATTGATAAATGCTGTGATGGCTCGAAGAGATGCTTTTGGTAATGTGCAGATAGTCTATGGAGCCAAAACCCCTTCTGAAATCTGTTTTAGAGAGGAACTTGACGAATGGCGAACAAAGGGGTCTGTGTATATAACTGTTGACAGGGTTTCAAATGAATGGAATGGGCATGTGGGACTTGTTCCAGATTATGTGGATGAACTTAATTTAAGGAAAAGAGGTGTAATGGCGTTTGTTTGTGGACCCCCTGTAATGATAAAGGTGGAACTTGAGCGTTTTGCTTCTGCAGGGTGTGACCCCTCTCATGTATGGACGACGCTTGAAAGGAAAATGCGCTGTGGGGTTGGAAAATGTTGCAGATGCGCTATGGGGAAATATTATGTCTGTACTGACGGTCCTGTTTTCAGTCAGGCAGAATTGCTTGCAATGGGGCAAAAATTATGAATGTAGAAAAGAATTGCTCTGGTTTTTAAAATGAATTGTTCGAAGTCAATGATAATGGAAATTGAAAAACTTGAAGAGGAAACTGGCATCCGAAAATGCATAAGATGTGGTAAATGTACTGCTTCGTGCACCCTTGCGGAAATTTGTCCTGATTTTTCCTATCGTGAAAGTCCTCGAGGAATAATAGAAAGTGTAAAGAGAGATTATAGAATAATTTTTGACCAGGCAATATGGGAGTGCCTCGAATGTGAAGAATGCACAAGGCAGTGTGTTTCAGGAATAGATTACAGGAGATTTATAAAAGGTCTTAGACAAATTGCTATTAAATGCGGAGTGATTCCTGAAGGGGTGAAATGTACAAGATGTGGAAGAAAATTTATTTCAGTTAAAACTATGAATTTTATTATTAATAGAACTCAAAGTTCTGAGAATCTCAAATCATTATTAAAAATTTGTCCTGTTTGTCGTCAGCGAATATATTTGAAAAACTGGCATGGTCTAAAAAATTGGGCGTGATAAATCACGCCCCTACAAAAAACAATGGATTTTTGTCTCTTTTTTTTGAATTTTGAACCATGCCGAATTTTACATTCCAAGTGCTTTCTTTGCTTGATTAACCGATTGTTCACATCCTGTTTTTATTTCTTGAATCATTTTTTCTTTTTCCTCGGGGGGAATTTGGGGGTCATTTCTTATATTTTCTATCTGCTCTTCACACCTTTTTTCCATCATTGTAATTTGTTCCAATATTGGCTTTTTGACTAAACCGGTGGCTTTTCTTCCGCACATATAACATGAACCAACGATAATCCCCACGATTAATGCAATGAATAGCAACGCACCGCATCCTATTGCGACAAAAATAATAGGATTTTTTTTCTTTTTCTCTGGCGCAGGCGAAGGAGGGGCTGGAAATCCAGTTCCACCTCCAGGAGGTGGAGATTGGAAAACTGGTTGGACGCCCCCCTGAACTGGTGCAAATCCCTGCCCCTGAGCATATTGCGGAGTATATTGAGATGGTGGTTGTTGTGGTGCCTGCACCTGAAATGATTCAGGCTGGCTTATGACTGGAACATGGTATTGTTGTCCAGTAGGGGTTTGAACAGTAACTTGCTGAGGTGGAGGTGGTGGTTTTGATGGGAATTTGGGTTGCTGTGGTTGTACTTGTGGTGGTGAAATTGGTTGTTCGGATTGAAATTGTGGTTGGGCAGGAGGTTGTTGTTGCGGTTGTATCGGTTGCGAAACATAAGCCATCATAGTTGGAGCATATACTTCCTGTTCCCCTTTATCTTTTCCATGTATCTCAGTTGTTTGAGGGTAATTTTCAATAGCTGAAGGAGCCTTAAAAGATGCATCTGCAATGGGTTTTGGAGTTATTGGTTGTTCGGATTTAAGAGGAGATACCTGTTTTGCTGGTGCGGGCTCAGGTTTTTGCTGGCTTGCTGGTGTCTTTGGTGGCGGTGTATATGCTGGAATGCCAAGTATAGTTTTTTGAGGAACCTTCTTCTGTGAATCAGATGGTAAGGATGTAACAGGGGGAATAGGTTTAATTCCTGGTGCAGGGGAAGGAGCTGGGAATTTAGGTGGAGGGTAGGAGGACCTTCTCGGTGGTTTTACTGCAAATGGGGATTCTTCCTGAGGAGTTTGTGTTTTTTCGCTGTCTATCCTTGTACCCTGTTTCATTTCTCCAGTTCCCCCTTCGGTTTTAGAACCGGGGAGACCAAACATTGTTTTATCTTTGGGTTTTCTTTCAAAATCATCTTTCATATTAATACTCCTGTTTCTATTTACAATATCCTCCACCTGGCAAATACTTTTCATCTTCTGGAGGAATCAAACCAAGAGAAATTGCTTTGTCGCATGCAATTTGAACATTGGTGCAACCATCAGTTGTTTCGAGAATTTTGAATTCAACTCTTCTATTCTTTTCCCATGCTTTAGCATTATGCCCTTTGTCAACTGGACATTCTTCACCATAACCAGCAGAAGAGAGGCGTGATTTGTCCACTCCTTTATTGACAAGGTATTTCACGACTGAGGCTGCCCTTTCCTGTGTTAGTTGTATGTTGTAGTCGTTGGAAGCCCTTTCGTCTGCATGCCCCTGAACCTGAACTTTAATAATTTGAGGGTTTCCAATGATTGTTGCTGCAACAGCGTCAAGAATTCCATAGGATTCCGGTTTTATTTCAGCACTGTCAGTTTCAAAATAGACCTTTTCCATTATTACGATTTCGCTACCTTTAATCTGAACTTTCCCCTGGTCAGGACAACCATCCTCATCTTCAAATCCATTGTAAACTTCAGGGTCATTGGGACAGGAATCATCAACATCAAGAATTCTATCGTTGTCATTATCCGGGTCAGGGCAGCCGTTAGTGTCCTCAAAATTGTCTTTATCTTCAGGGTCGTTCGGGCAGAGGTCATCAACATCTAAAATGCCGTCGTTGTCATTGTCCGGGTCAGGACACCCTTCTTCATCTTCAAAACCATCGAGGTCCTCAGGGTCGTCCGGGCAGGAATCTACAGAATCCGGTATACCATCTCCATCTCTATCCCCTTCTTCACCTTCAGGACATCCGTCTTCATCCTGGTCGCCATCTTTATCCTCCGGGACTAACGGACAGGCATCTTCTTTATCGAGTATTCCATCTCTATCATTGTCCGGGTCGGGACATCCGTCAGTGTCTTCAAACCCATCCTGGTCTTCCGGGTCATCAGGACACTGATCTACATCGTCCTTTATTCCATCGCCGTCTCTGTCACCAATGGAGGGTTCAAATATGAAGGCAGCGAAAATTCGGAACCTCGATGCATCGTATCCTACAGAATCTACAGCAAATGCCCCCGTTGCTGCTCCAAAGTAAAGGTAAGAATTTCTTTCTACAAAAACTTTTAGTCCTGCAGCAAGTTCCATTGGAATGTGAAGGAGTTTGTCATTCTGGCTTAATCCTTCAAAAATCATCCTGCCGTAGTATTCGAATAGTATTTCAAGAGTTCCTACAAGTGGTACAATACTTAAACCGAGTCCCCAGAGGAGTGAATAACTATATTTGAAATCAGAGTGATCACTTCCACGGGGTAAATTTGTTATTTTGCAATTGTCTCCTGAACATCCAAAGGGAAGGTGTGCACCAAGATTGAAAGCAAGTTTTAATTTTCTGCCGAACATTTTATCCAGGATAAAAATTGCAGTGAGAGCAGAAACAGTATCCCCTCCTAAGCCAACATGTTTTTCTGCGTAGACACTTGGAGCGTTATACTTTAAAATGGCAGCTAATCCAACTGGAGCCATCTCCACACGCAGAAAGCGTGCTTTTACATGAATTGATACATTGCCAAGACCCTGAAACCCAACCCCTTCGTCTCCTTTTATGTTTCCATAGGGGGCATCGGTTTGTGTTTGGTCTCCTTCTACCCTATCACCTGATAGAATGCCTACAGGTAATTCAAAACCTATGGCTACCCAGTTGAAGAGTCCTAAATTGAAATGAAGAGTTCCCCATCCTGCGTGGTCGAGCAGGAATCTACCATCTTCGAGGTGAACCGTTTTCCCATCCTTTGTCCATGTGTTGTTTTGGTCCTCTTTTAGTCTGAAAAGTCCATTGGCATAATCGATTATCAATCCGAAACTTATGCCAAGGTGTGGCAGAATTGGGGAAGCGTTTACTGTAAAGAGCCCTTTTGAATCAACTGCAGGGTGAAATAGTCTCATGTCAATTCCACCCTTGGAAAGATAGTCGCTTGCACTGACTGTAAAAGGTTTTAAGTATAATATTCCCGTCAAAATTAACAGGATTGCAAGAAAGGATTGTTTGCAGGTTTTACTTGAACCAAAATTCTCCTTCGGATTTTTCATTTTTCCTCCCTGTAGTTAATAAAATTTTGTTTTTCTAAAATGGGCATGGTTCAAAATTTAAAAAGCACGAAATTAATTATCCCCAAAAATGTCAAAAAAGGGGGCAAAATTCCATCGTTTATTGTAGGGGCTTGATTTATCAAGCCCAATTTTTTGAACCATGCCCTAAAATGTTTTTTAAAACTTTAGTTTGAAAGTAAAAAATTTAAAGAATAATGTCAACACATTCTATAATTGTACCTGTTTTTCTTGACAACTATTTCTAAATTGGTTTTTTTAAGAATTATGAAAATAGTTGAATGCATACCAAATTTTTCTGAAGGAAGGTCAAAAGAAATCATAGACGCAATTGTTAGAGAAATCCGGTCAATATCCGGTGCAATACTTCTTGATGTTGACCCTGGCTATGATGCAAACAGAACTGTAATCACTTTTGCGGGGGAACCTGAGCCGGTGGCTGAGGCTGCATTTAAAGCAATTGCAATGGCTCAGCGTTTGATAGATATGAGGTTTCATAAAGGGGCTCACCCGAGATTAGGTTCCACCTGCGTTTGTCCTTTTGTTCCAGTTAAAGGAATCAGTATGGAGGAGTGCGTCAAATTATCAAAAGAAGTTGCAAAAAGAGTTGGAGAGGAACTTGGAATACCGGTTTATCTTTATGAGGAAAGTTCAAACCTTGATTACAGGAAGAAACTTGCTGATATTCGTCGAGGTGAATATGAAGGTTTGAAAGAAAAGATTAAAGACCCAAAATGGCGCCCGGATTTTGGACCTGTAGAATTTAATGAAAGGTCAGGAGCGACTGTAATTGGAGCAAGGCAGTTTTTAATTGCATACAATGTGAATCTCAATACACAGGATGTTTCGAAAGCAAAAAGGATTGCAAGTCAGGTAAGGGAAGGTAAGGAGGGTGGATTAAAAGCATGCAGGGCAATAGGCTGGTACATGCCGTCCTATGGGTGTGCACAGGTTTCAATGAATCTTGTAGATTATACTGTAACTCCTATTCATGCAGCATTTGAGGAGGTAAGCAGAATTGCACAGCAGGAGGGTTTGAGGGTTACAGGAAGTGAAATGGTGGGTCTGGTGCCTCTTTCAGCGATTCTCGATGCTGGAAGGTTCTATCTCCAAAGGCAGGGAAGGTCTCCAGGTCTTTCTCAGGAGGAAATAATAGATTGCGCTATTAAGTCACTTGGGTTAAATGATGTTATAAAGTTTGAACCATCTAAAAAAATTCTCGAATTTAGACTATTTGAACCCCCTTTAAAGAATTTGACATCCGCTAATTTTCTCGATTTGCTTTCAACTGATTCTCCGGTTCCTGCAGGGGGGAGCGCAGGAGCGTTTGCAGGGGCTATGGGAGCAGGTCTGGTTGCGATGATAGCAAACATATCTTATAAAAAGCAAAAAGATAGTTCTGTCAGAAGAGAACTTGGACTGGCAGCAATTCAGGCACAGGAATTGAAAGAAAGGTTCGCACGACTTGTTATTGAAGATGAAGAAGCATTTAAAAAGGTTGTTGAGGTAAAAAAGGCTAAAAAAGGCAAGGGGAATGATTTATCCAGGCAGAAGGATTATTACAATGCTTTTATAAAGTGCATAGAAGTTCCAATGGAGGGGATTAGAAAAGTTTTTGAAACTTTAAGAATTTTCCAGACAGTTTTAAACTATTGTCCCGCATCCATGATCTCTGATGCCGGGGCTGCATTGAATTGCCTTAAGTGTTGTGCGGAAACTCAGAAGGGTGTAGTGAGGATTAACCTTTCAGGTGTTTCTCCTCTTACTTTTGAATATGTTCGAGACTGCAATAAACAACTGAATGAAATAATGGAGCAAATTTACGACCTTTTGAGGATTCTTGATGACCGCATTGAAAAATTTTCTCAGAACCAATGAATTTATATCTTGGTAATTTTGATTCCGGGACAAATCACAATCAAAGGCTATCTTTCCTTAGATATACTGTGATTGTTTACAGTTTTATGTTTGCTTTTACTTTTGCCTTTGCTCTGCTCAGAGACAACCTCGATATCCTCCATTATCCAAAACCATCCATATTTTTTCCTTCTTTAAATGGTTTCTGGCGTTCACTTGCTTTAGGGGCTGTTTCTGGAATTTTTGTTTCAATGGTCTTAATATTTTTAAGCAAAAGGGTTTCAAGATTAGAAAAAATTGTTGAGGAAGTAAAAATATTATTTGAAGGTTTTCAGAAGAGAGATATTTTGATGATATGTGCCATATCATCTTTGTGTGAAGAATCTTTTTTTCGAGGAATTCTTCAGCCTTTATTAGGAATTGTTCTTTCGAGTCTGATATTTGGCATAGCGCATATTCCACGAAATAGAATATTTGCGTTATGGACGATAGAAGCCACCTTGCTCGGCTTCTGGTTTGGGTTTATTTACGAAGTTACAGGAAATCTTGCAGGTCCTATAGCAGGGCATTTTATAATAAATTATCTGAATATCTCATATATCGTTCGCTACAAATCACATCTTTCTGCTTAAAATGCCCAGTAGTTCGATGTGGAAAGTCTGTGGAAACATATCTACGAGACGAACCTTTAGGAGAGAAAAAACAAGGCATAATCTTTTAATATCCCGTGCAAAAGTTGAAGGGTTGCATGAAACATATATGATGAAATTTGCTTTTGAGTTCAGTATTTTTTCAACAACTTTTTTACTCATTCCTTCTCGCGGAGGGTCTACAACGATTAGTTCTGCATTTTCAGGAATGTCAAATGATTCAACATCGCAGTTAAAAAATTCGATGTTACCAAAGTGGTTTTTTATGGCATTATCCTTCCCATCCATACATGCAATTTTATTTTCCTCCACTGCGATTACTTTTTTACATACAAAGGCTAAGGGGAGCGAAAAATTTCCAGAACCAGCATAGAGGTCAATTATTTTACTGGCGGAGGTTTTTTTTACAAAATCAACAACTTCCATAACGAGTTTTTTATTGAGAGGCCAGTTCGATTGAAAAAAGACACCAGATGAAACGGAAAAATCTAACCCGCATAATTCAAAGTACAATTTGGGGCGACTTTCTCTTTTTTCTTCTTCCGTACTGATAAGGACATTACCTGTTTTTTTTATTATTTCCTTTATCTCTGTGTCGGAATAGTGAATTTTGGGGATATGAATAACAGTTTCTTCGGGACCTTTTTCTCCCACCTGAATTTCCATTTGTGAAATTTTGTCTGGAAAAGATTCAAAAGTAACTTTTGAGATAAAGTTGTTGATTTTTGGGAACAGAACCGGGCAAACCTTAATCGTAACAGGGGTGTGGGAAGCTGTACTGAAAAAAGAGAGCTTGCCGTTATGGTTTATTTTCATTCTTGCTCTCATTCTATAATGCCACTCGGAGCCAGTAATGGCAGGTAACATATCCGTTTCTATTTTTGCTATTCTTTTGAGACTATCTTTTATTATTTCCTCTTTAATCAAGACTTGCCTGCTGTAGGTTATAAACTGATAATGGCATCCTCCACAACGATTAAATTCTGGACATTCTGGATTTATTCTGTCGGGAGACGGTTCAATTACTTTTTTAACGGTTGCAAAACTGTAGTGAGATTTTTTTGATACCGGTTTTACTTCGACAATTTCATCGGGAATTGCACCCTGAATAAAAAAGACACCCTCTTTTGTTCTGCTTATTGTGTATCCACCATATACAGGATTGGTTGCTCTTGTTATCATGATTTACCATCAGGAGATTTTTAGTACTTTTGCTCCTCTTATTTTTCTTTGTTTCAAATCTATGATGGCTCTATTTGCTTCTTCAAATGGGTATTCTTCTACCTCAGGTTTCAACGGTATTTGCGATGCTAATTTCAAAAATTCTTCTATGTCTCTTCTCGTTACATTTGCTACACTTTTTATTTCTTTTTCGAGCCATAGATGGTCTGGGTAATTGAGTTTAGCGAGTAAGTTTTTGTCATCATCCTCTTTTCTTATGGCATTTATTATCAGTCTGCCACCCGGTTTAAGAACATAGAGGCAATCGAGTACAGGCTTCCAGACTGGTGTGGTGTCTATTGCACAATCTATTTTAGAAGGTGGTTTTTCAGAAAAGTCTCCTCCCCATGCTGCTCCAAGTTCTATTGCAAATTCCCTTTCCGCCGGGCTTCTTGCAAAAACAAATACAGGTGATGATGGAAACATGTATTTTACAGTTTTCAAAACAAGATGAGCAGAGGCTCCAAAACCAAAAAGTCCGAGAATCTCTCCATTTTTTAACCCGGTTAAACGAAGTGACCTGTATCCAATTGCTCCTGCGCAAAGGAGGGGAGCAGCTTCAATCTCTGAAAAGTTTTCTGGAATAAGGAAAGCGAAATTTTCATTGATTTTCATGAATTCTCCATAGCCACCATTTGCATCTCTTCCTGTTGCCTTGAAATCTTCGCATAAATTTTCTCTATCGCTCACGCAATATTTGCATTTACCGCAGGAACTGAATATCCATCCAACTGCAACTCTATCTCCCCTTTTGAATTTTACCACACCTTTACCAGTTTTTTCCACTACCCCTGCAACCTGATGACCGGGTATAACAGGGAAGGTATTTGGAGGAGTTCGTCCTTCAATTTCGTCTATCTCAGTGTGGCAAACTCCGCATGCCTTTACCCGAATTTGTATTTCTTCATCTTCAGGTTCTGGAACAGGTATATCAATTAATTCAAGTGGAGGAGAGTTGTTTTCTATCTTTATTGTTTTTGTTATTGCCCATGCCTTCATTATTTACTCCTTTTGATAATTGCCTGACATTTCGTGTGAAATTAGAAAATTTGATATTTCACTAAACATTCATGGGCAATTTTGCCCACCCCCGAGAATGAAAATTATAGTTTATAGATTCCTGCTTCCGCATGAATGACTTCTTATCCTCATGGAAGTAGAAATCTAAATGACCTTCCTCTGTCATTCCCGTCCCTGTTTTCACAGGGATAAACTCCGGCGGGAATCCATAATTGTTTCTTTATTATTTTCATGGTAAAAAATTAAAAATCGTAAGCAAGTCCTGTCATTAAATGAATGTCCATTGTCTGTGAAGCAGTGCAAGTAATGGATTTTATCTCACATCCCTGAGAAGTGCAATTTATTTCAGAAGAAATTCTCTTTTCAAATTCTTTAGGTTGAGTGAGATTATAAGCAAACCTAATATTAAGGGGAATGGATAACTTCCATACTTTAAAAGCAAAGCCTAAACCTGCACTAAAATAAACATCGTTTTGTTCACTGGACTTAAAACGACTTTTGATGTCTTTCAATGTACTTTCAGAGATGGTTATTCCTGAAGTTTGTTCGATGTCGGTACCTGTATGTCGGGAAAGAACGAACTCAGGTCCTATTTCTATTGAAAAACGAACTATATTTGCAGGAATAACAGCTTTTAATAGAAGTGGAAAACGATAATTTACATAGTTTATAGAGTATTTTAATTCTGCTACCCCATTATTGTAATCTATGTTATACCACTGCTTATTATATTCAAAGAGAATATCAAATTCTAATCCTATAAAGCGAATGAAACGTGCTTCAAAAAATACTCCTCCTCCAACCCCATATCCTCCAGCAGTGTCATTGAAAGGGACTGCTCCCGTCACAACATAGTCTGCAGGTTGGTCTGGTTTGGTCCAGATATCTCCTCCTCCTGTCACAAGAGCCCCAGCGCTTGCAGAAAATATTTTCATCTTTGCTTCTGCAGGTTTATTGCTATAGAAAATAGATAATACGGTGATTAACCACAAAAAAATAACCTTTTTCATGTGTTTCTCCTCCTTCGTATGTTGTTTTTGAATTAAAGCATAATTTTACATAAAATTTTATACTTTAAACTATTTTTTTTAGCGTTTATTGAAACTTATTACCTTGACACCTGTTTAAAATAAATTGTATTTTTTAATGGATGCTTGATGAAAATCAGAAATTTAAAATCCTGATTGATATTGGTTTCGAAATCGGGAAGGCAAAGGACCTTGACCTTTTGCTCGAGAGGATTTTGAGTGTCGCTCGAAAGTTTTCTAATGCAGATGCAGGTTCAATTTACCTTACAGAAGGAAAAGACTTAAAATTCAGCAAAACCCAAAACGATACAATTCAGAAAAGTCTTCCCCCGGGGCAAAAGCTCCCTTTTTCATATTTTAAAGTCCCAATAGATTACAATTCAATAGCTGGATATGTTGCTTCGACAGGGGAGATTGTCAATATTGAAGATGTAAGAACGATTTCAGAAGATTCACCTTATAGTTTTAATAGCCAGTATGACGAACTTTCTGGATACAGGACAAAGTCGGTTCTTACTATTCCCATGAAAAAATCAGGAGGGGAGGTCATAGGAGTTCTTCAGCTCATAAATGCAAAATCGGATGATGGGAAAATAATTTCTTTTAGCAGGTACGACGAACCTTACATTCAATACCTTGCCCAGAATGCCGCCCTTGCGGTTGAAAGAGCACAGATAACCCGTGGAATAATCATGAGGATGATTCAGATGGCTGAACTTCGTGACCCAAGGGAAACAGGTCCTCATGCCAATAGAGTTGCGGAATATGCGGTTGAGATCTATGAACACTGGGCTACGAATTATGCAAAAATTCCTCGTGAAGATATTGCTGAGAATATTGATGTTTTAAGAATGGCTGCAATGTTACACGATATAGGAAAGGTGGCTATACCTGATGCTATTTTAAAAAAACCAGCCAGACTTGATGACAGGGAATTCGAAATAATAAAGCAACATACAATTTTGGGAGCAAGGCTATTTTCAAATTCGTTTTCTACCTTTGACAGGGCTGCTTTAGCTGTTGCTTTAGAGCATCATGAAAGGTGGGATGGAACAGGTTACCCGGGGCATGTTGATATTGAAACAGGTAAGCCAATTGCAGGTTATGAAATTGCTTCAGGTTGTGCGGCAGGTAAAAAAGGTGATGAAATTCACCCCTTTGGGAGAGTTGTGTCAATAGCCGATGTATTTGATGCCCTTTCAATGCGTCGAAGTTACAAGGAAGCATGGGATGAAAAGAGGGTTTTAGATACAATAGAAAAATCAGCAGGCAAACAATTCGACCCGGATATGGTAAATTCTTTCTTTTTTGTTCTTGATTCAATAAGAGCAATTACCAGTCGTTTTCCGGACGAACCCTCCATCAAATAAATAGTAAAAAATTTTGCGGTTAGAATCTGCACCCTAATGATAATAATCCCCCTTTTTCATTTACTGCAGGAGTTATCATGCAGGAAGGAAGTGATGAAAGACTATTTATGACCATTTGCTTGCTTGTTGTACGCTTTTTTATCGCACTTGCAATAAGTCCAATTCCAATTCCTGTGGTTGTAAGACCAACCACGGATAAGGCAAGAACCTCATAGTTGAACCAGAGGTTATCTTTGTCTTCCTGGTATTCATTAGCCATATAGAAACCGTATATAATAGATGGGAGAGTCATGATTCCGCCAAAAACTGTAAAAATGGCACCTGTTAGAGTCATAGTTCCTTTTTTTGCTTCCTCTATTGCATATTGTGTGTTGTTTTTTCTTCCTTTTAAAATTGATGACGCCACTGCTCGTTTTTTAACACCATTGTAATAGAGAAAAGCTCCCACAGTTAATCCTGTAATTCCTGCGAGGGCTATTCCTAAGGTGACCGGGTTAAAGCCTATACAGGGTGAGTCTTCTTCATCGCAACTCAATGACCAAGCAATGAAAAAAGTTGTTGGGTATATTAATGTTCCTGCCCCCATTAATGTCAAAACTATTCCTGAAATCATAAATGCTGTTCCGGAAGATCGTTCACTATTTGCAAATTCCTTCTCTTCATCGGTTAATACCGGAGCCTGAGGTTGAATTTTAGGAGGGATTTTTTCTGGTTCTTTGGGTGTGATGGTTACAGGTTGTGATGGTTGTAAAGTGATTGCAGTTATCATTTTGTATTTTTTACCCGGAGCAGGAACCTTTGCCATTGATACTACTTGAGCAAAGCAAGTCATAGTTTCCTGATCCATCTCCGGTATGGTCCCCTGAATGGTAAATGCTCCATCTTCACCAATGATTACAATAATTTTAACAACTTCCGGATGCTCTTTCCCCTCGATACATTGATTGAATGATTCTTTTAACATAGGTGAAAGAAGAGCTGATTTAACCATTTCTGGTGTCAACTGTTCTGGTTGCTTCTCCTCTTTTTCAGTAACAGGTGCTCCAACCTGACCGAATCCCTCTATTGAAAATAAAAAAATTATAAATGGAAACAAGATAAATAAAGGTGTTTGTTTTTTCATTTTTTTCCCTTTTTATATTAATGCAACTTAAGTAATTCTAATTAATTTTATAACTTATCTTTAACGAGATGCAATGTTAAAAAATTTTTTTTCAGCGTTAGTCCAAATCCTGGGTCCAACAATGAAGGTTATTTCTTTTTGATAAAGTTGCTCCTGAATTTCCTTAAAAATTTTCCTTTTAATTTTCATACTTTTATTTTAACACGATATTTTTAGAAATCAGGTATCATAATTCTCGCCATTATTTATAAATTAATTCCTCCCAAGCTCTTGCAGGCGTAAACTACAGCAAGAATCTATTTCCTTTAGCAGGAATCCATTGCAGAAGCAGGAATCCCATGTCGTTCTGGATTCCCGTCGGATTTAATCCTCGTGGGAACGGGAACGGGAATGACTGATGGAGGGACCATTGTAGATGGGTTTTATGAAAATAGGCAATGGTCGTTCGCATAGAAACAGTGATTAATTAAAAAACTGAAGGGTGGCAAGTTAAACACTTGATTATATTACTGAAAAGTGCTTGTATTTAAGCTATTTGCCCGACTTTGTTTTTTTAGTTGCATGCAGGGGGTAGATTGCCATGAAAGAGAACGCTTGTTTTATCTTCTTTCTTGTCAATATTTTGTTTCATTATTCGGTAAATGTACAGGAGGCGGCTGAAAAAAAGAATGATGGAGGGTTAGCATCATTTCTTATTATCTCCCGATTCTTATTCCGGTAAAGCATTTTTATATTCCTTCTCCTTTTTTTTCAGTAAGATTTTTATTTGATTCAATGAATCTCTTTCGGGAAGATTTTAAATTATTCAATTCGGCTTGATTTATCAAGCCCAAATCGAAAGGAGGTTGAGGCTGGCGTGATCGTGCGGGTGGTGGTGTCGGTGGTGTCATAAAGCACAAATCGAAAGGAGGTTGAGGCTGGCGTGATCGTGCGGGTGGTGGTGTCGGTGGTGTCATAAAGCACAACCATGCCAAAAATTTTTTTGCTTTGCATTTTTATAAGAGGTTGGCGGCCATTTCGGCAAGTTCGGATCGTTCCCCTCTTATTAACACTACATGCCCAGCCAGTTTTTCTCCTTTGAACCTGTCAGCAACAAAGATTAGTCCGTTACTTTCACTATCAACATAGGGATTATCTATCTGGTAGGGGTCTCCAGTGAGGACAATTTTTGTGTTATCTCCACAGCGCGTAATAATGGTTTTTACTTCGTGTGGTGTCAGGTTTTGTGCCTCATCGACAATTAAAAACTGATTTGGAAGGGAACGACCTCTGATATATGCTAATGGCTCAATTTCCATTATGCCCTGTTCTACAAGTTCCATTGAAGGATTTTGGTGGGAACGAAACTTTAAATCATCTTCTTTAATTCTTTTGGGTTGTTTTTCTGCCTTTCGTGAAAGTATGAGTTCGACATTGTCAAATATTGGTTGCATCCATGGCTTTAGTTTTTCTTCAATATCCCCGGGTAAAAACCCGATGTCTCTTCCAAGTGGCATCACAGGTCTTGCTACAAGAACTCTGGTGTAAACTGATTCGTCAACGGTTTTATGGAGTCCTGCCGCTACTGCAAGAAGTGTCTTTCCCGTTCCTGCTTTACCTACCAGTGTGACAAGCTTGATGTTGTCATCAAGGAGAAGGTGAAGTGCAAATGTTTGTTCCCTGTTTCTTGGTTTTATTCCCCAAACCCCTTCTCTTGGAACTCTGAGAGGAATCAACGCCTCTTTTGTTGAATCATAAATTCCAAGTGCAGTGTGATTTTTCTTTGTATTGTCTATTAGCATTACGCATTGATTTGCGTAGGGAACGGAGGGCAAAAGTTCCTTTTTAACAGGTTCAGAAAATAGTTTGTCAACTATTTCTGGATTAACCTCTGATTCAAGAATACTTGTTTCAAGAACGCTTGTTTCTATTCTACCTGCATCGTAATTTTCTGCTTTCAGCCCAAGGGCATCCGCCCTAATCCTTAAATTTGTATCCATCGAGACGAAAATCGTTGGAATCGAAGGGTTTTTTTTCGATGTTTCGAGGGCTATTTCAAGTATGGCAGTATCCTGCATGTGTGAATCCCTTAGTGCCTCACCCTTTTTTTCTTTTAAAACTGCTACTTTTAAAGAACCACCGTTTGGTAAATTCACCCCTTCGGAAAGACTCCCGTACTTTTCACGAATGTCATCGAGAAACCTTGAAACCTGTCTTGCATTTCTCCCCCTTTCAGTCTGTTCCTTTTTGAAGTTATCTATTTCCTCTATTACATAAATTGGAATGATGAGATTGTTATCCTCAAATTTAAATATGCTCTGAGGGTCATGGAGAAGAACATTTGTGTCAAGAACATAATTTTTTTTCATTCTAAATTCCTTTCAAGAAATGTTTCGACTATTTGTTTCGTTTTCCCCGTTTCAAATTTTACCGTTACTTTATTTACAGTGCCCTGTTCTATGGCAATCACCTTCCCCTTTCCAAATTTGCGATGGAAAACAATGTCTCCTGTTTTTATTCCATTTCTTTTACTTTTTGTCGAATGTTCTGAAGATGTTGTTTTTGCATGATGAGCCATATCCTTGCTTTTACTTTTGCCACTTTTTTCAATGTCGTGATATTCCATTACCACAACATCTGACTTCGGAATGAAATCTAAAAAGGGTGAAATGGTGCCGAAACCTCTTAAAAATCCTGAGTGTCTTGCTCTTGCCCATGTAATGACAAGATTTTTCTTTGCCCTTGTCATTGCAACATAAAGAAGTCTGCGGTCCTCTTCTATCTCCCTTTTTCTTTTTGCTTCACTTTCCATGTATGAATTCCACGATTCGTATGGAAAGAGTCCGGATTCGACTCCAGTTATGCAGACAAAATCAAATTCAAGTCCTTTTGCACTGTGCGCTGTCATAAGAGTTACCCTGTCTTCCTCGTTCATCATATCCACACTTGTTTGAGTTGCAATTCTGTCGAGTACCATTGCAATCGTAATATCCGGCTCTTCTTCTTCAAGAAGCTGGAAATAAGACCGTAATTCATCTATGTTCTGAAGACGGGTTTCAGCAGTATCTGCATACTTTTCTTTTATGTAATCCTGATATGATGTTAATTTCAGAATTTCATCGAGAAGTATTGAAGGCTTTTTCTTAAGGAGGAAGGAACCAGCTCTTTCCAGTATTTTTTCAAGTTGGGAAAGTGCTTTTATATTGTTTTCGGGTAATAATTTCTCTTCAATAGCAATTTTTGCAGCACTGAGCATTGAAACACTTCGATTCTTAGCAATTTCCTCAATCTTTTCGATTGCACTTTTTCCAATCCCCCTTGCAGGAACATTTACTATTCGTAAAAAGCTGGTATCGTCAGCAGGGTTTGAAACGATTCTAATATAGCTCAGAATATCTTTTATTTCCATTCTTTCGTAGAACCTTATGCCCCCTATTACCCTGTAAGGTATGTTTTGCTCTACAAATGCTTCTTCCAGTGCTCTCGATTGGGCATGAATTCTGTAAATAACCACGCATTCACTTCTTTTCCCCCCTTTTTTGCAGAATTCTATTATTTTTTTAACTACCGCTTTTGCCTCTTCTTTTTCGTTCCAGCATTCTATTATTTGTACTGGTTCACCTGCAGAAGCATCAGTCCAGAGATTTTTGGAGGTTCTTTTTTTGTTTTCGTTTATTACTGACGAAGCAACTTTCAGGATTCTTGCTGTTGAACGATAATTTTTTTCGAGTTTGAAAACCATGCACTCAGGGAAGTCATCTATAAAATCGAGCATATTTTCAACTCTTGCTCCCCTCCATCCGTAAATTGATTGGTCATCATCTCCGACTACAAAAAGGTTGCCATGCACTTCGCTTAAATATTTTATCATCTGATACTGAGCAATATCAGTGTCCTGGAATTCATCGACGAGTATATGGATAAATTTGCTGGAAATATTTTTTCGAAGTTCGCTGTTTTTCTTAAGCATCGTGGTTGCACGAAGAATGAGGTCAGCGAAATCGAGAAAGTTGTGTTCTTTGAGATATTGTTCGTAACTTTTAAAAATTCTAAAAAATACAGAATCTTTATCCGATTCATCAACGAAAAGAGATGACCTTTTTACTCTTTCTATTTTCGATTTTAATATTGAAGGCTTAAATGACGAAGAGGAAATTTTAAGCTCTTTAACAATTTTCCCAAGAATTTTTATCTGGTCATCTTCGTCAATGATGGTGAAGTTTTTAGGTACCTGAGCTTCTTCCGGATATGCTCTGAGAAGTCTTGTACAAATTGAATGAAAAGTTCCAATAAATATGCCCTGAATTTCCCTGCCAAGAGAATTTTCCAGTCTCTTTTTCATTTCGCCTGCGGCTTTGTTAGTGAAAGTCATTGCAAGAATTCTCCAGGGAGGAATCCCGAGTTCTTTAATAATATAGAGTATTCTGCATGTTATTACCCGAGTCTTACCTGACCCGGGTCCAGAAACCACAAGAGTTTTTCCTGGAGGTGAAGTGACTGTTAGAAACTGGTCGGGATTTAGATTATGATTCCAGAGTGATTCACATTTAAAAGAACTGGTACTAATATTGGTTACAGACATTGATTTAATTTTTTAACAAATTCCTGTGGTAAAAAACAAGAAGTAATATTATAAGATAATATTTTTAGTACTCTTGACAAATGAAACAAAAATTATTGTAAAAACTTAATTATGGGATTTTTATTAGAAGCTGAAGGACTGACTGATATTGGTCTGGAAAGAGAGCATAATGAAGATGCTTTCAAATTGCTCACAGAATTTAACCTGTTTATGGTTGCAGATGGGATGGGTGGGCATAATGCAGGAGATGTAGCAAGCAGGGTGGCTGTGGAAACTATAGCTGATTTTTTCCGCCACACCGCAAATGAGGATGCAACATGGCCTTTTCATTTTTCAGCAAATCTAAGTTTTGAGGAAAATAGAATGATTGGTGGAATTCAGATGGCAAACCGTTCTATCCTCCATCAGTCAACGATGAATCCGGCTCAGGAGGGAATGGGAACGACTATTGTGGCTTTATGTTTTTCAAAAACAGACCCTATTGCTTATCTTGGTCATGTTGGTGATAGCCGCTGTTACAGAATTAAAAATGGACAGATAAGGTTACTGACAAGGGACCATTCGCTTGTAAGTGATTTCATTCAGGCAATGCCAGACCTTGAGACGGAAAAGATAAAAACAATTCCTAAGAATATAATTACAAGGGCGCTGGGAATGCAACCGGTGGTGGAGGTGGACATTGCAAAGGTTACCGTTGAGAAGGGTGATATTTTCCTTCTGTGTTCAGATGGATTAAGCGCTTCGAGTAGTGATGAGGAAATACTGCATGAAGTTCAGGAGGCAGGAGGAAAACCTGTCGAAGCATGCAGACGCCTTATAGAACTTGCAAATCGAAAGGGTGGGGAAGACAATATTACAGTTGTTGTTGTATATGTAAAGGATATTCTCCCCGATATGCCTGAAACGGGGAAGGAGGATAATAAGGATGAACATTAAAACTTCTCACAGATTTCCGGTTGATTCAAAAACTTTCTGGGAAAAAATTTACTTTGACAGAGAATACAACGAAACACTTTATCGTGACTGTATTGGAGTCAAGAGTTATGAGATTATGAATATGGAGGAGGATGGGGAGAAAATTTCAAGAAAGGTCAGAGTTGTTCCGCAACAAAAGGCTCCAGGTGTTATCCAGAAATTGATTTCAGGAGAATTCAGTTATGTTGAGGAAGGAACATTTCAAAAAAAGGAAGGGATTTACAGATTTAAAATCGTTCCTTCAATAAAGGCTGATAAGATAACCATAAACGGAATGGTTACAGCAAAAGATGAGGGGGAAAAGTCTGTTTTGAGAACAATAGACCTTGAACTGAAGGCTGATATTTTTGCAGTGGGAGGACAGATTGAAAAATTTGTGGGGAGTGAAATACAGAAGGGTTATGAAGAATCCTATAAATTTACATTAGACTGGATTCAGAAAAAGGGTCTTTGAGTACCATATGGATTTCGGTGAAAAAGGGGATTGTGATAGTTTCAAGCCATGCGTTATCGTTCCTGTTTATAATAATTGCGCAACACTCAAAAAGGTTGTTGTGGGGTGCCGACAGGAAGGGTTGCCTGTAATAGTGGTTGATGATGGGTCAACTGATGGAAGTGGTGATACTGTAAGAGGGATGGAAGGGGTTGAGGTTGTGGGGACAACGAAAAATTATGGTAAGGGGAATGCACTTCGCATAGGTTTTAAAGTTGCTGCCGAAAGGGGGTTTACGCATGCTGTTACCTGTGATGCTGATGGACAGCATAACCCTGCCTGCATAGGAATTCTTCTGGATACGGCAGTAAAAAATCCGAAGGCAATAATTGTGGGTAGAAGGGGGATGAAAGAAGGTGGTGCTCCCGCTCCGAATAGATTCGGTAGAGCATTTTCGAATTTCTGGTTTAATCTTCTAACTGGAAAGGATGCAGGTGATGTTCAGAGTGGCTTTAGAGTCTATCCAGTAGAAATAGCAAATTCACTGGGAACGAAATGGATGAAATACGAAATGGAGCATGAGATTCTTGTGAGAGGAGCATGGAAAGGGGTTGATATAGTTTCTGTCAATATCCCGGTGGTTTATGGAGATGAAATAGTTTCTCATTTTAGAAAATTCAGGGATAGTGCCCGTTTTGCTCTTTTAAATGCTTCTCTGGTCATTGAGAGGAGTCGAAATGCGGTTGGTGAGCGGAGTCGAAATGTGGTCATTGATCGGAGTCGGTTATCTGCTTCTCTCGGTGGCAGGTCTGATGTAGAAGTAAAAAAAACAGGAGAAAGAAGGGGAGAGGATTCATGGTATGTCCGAGAAACACTTGGTAACAGGGCAGGATATGAATTTTTTAAATATCTTTATTTAACAGCGGGAAAAGGAGCAGCATATGCCTGGCTCAGGGTAATTGCCAATTATTATGACATTTTTGCGCCGGAAGAGGCAAAATCTGCAGCAGAGGCATATTTAGAGAAGAGATTTGCCACACGGGATAAGAAGATGATTCGAAAATGGAGGCGTGAAATTATATGGCAATATGCCCAAACGATTCTCGACAGGCTTATAATTGCTTTGAATGGATTCAGAGATTTTGAAGTGTTGAGTGATGGCTTTGAAAATATTGAGAGGGTAGCAAAAGAGGGAAGGGGTGCTTTGCTTTTAGGTGCCCATGTTGGTAATTTCGAATCTGGAGCCATGGCACTTTTAAATAAAGGGATAAGCATAAGGATTGTAGGAGTCAGAAAGGAACTCGAGAAGGTTGAGAAATTCATCCATTCCCATTATCGGGGAAAGGGTATTCCTTTGAATGTCCTTGATATTAGCGAAGATAATTTTTCTTATTTGAAGATTTATGATGCATTAAAAGATGGTGAATTGCTTGCAATGCTGGCTGATAGATTGTGGGGAGATAAAACAGTTACTGTGCGTTTTTTAGGGAAGGAAACAAAACTGCCTGCAGGACCTTTCCAGATTTCTGCAATGACAGGCACGCCGATTGTTTGCTGGTTTGTGATGAAGGATTCGCCTCAAATTTATCATTTATACGCTTTTGGTCCTTATGAGGTGGAACATTCAAAAAGGAGCGAAAGAGAGGAAGTAGTTAAAAGGTTAGCATCATGGTATGTCTCGAATGTTGAGTGGATATTACAACGCTATCCTATGCAATGGTATAACTTCTACGATTTCTGGGGAGAGGGGATAAATAAAAAATGAAAGATTCAGGATGCAGGTATCTTGTAATAGGGTTTCCTTCTGCTTATGCATGCGGTCTTGTTGAGCTGCTTGCTGAAAAAGGGGAAGGGAGAGTAGCGCTTCTATGTCCGGAGAATCTGATTGCTCCAGCAAAAATTTGGTCGAAATCATCAGGGAAAGCTTCGGGCTTAATTGATATAATTGAAGGGGAACCATGGCTTGTGGATTTTGGAATAGAGGGTAAGAAGTGGAAGGCAATTGCAGAAAGTGTGGAATATATTTTTAATTGTTATTCCACCTTCAACCCTCAAGTTAGAGTCAGGGATTCTTTTCTGGAAGTTCGTGAACTCGCGATGTCATCACCCCGACTTAAGAGAATCTTTTTTCTGATTTCTTTTGTGGATAAGTTTTCAGGAGAGCAAACAGAAAATGGAAAGACATGGATTCATACAACGATTAGAATGGAACAAATACTTGAAAAGATGAAAGTTGGTATGCCATGGACGGTGGTAAGATGTGGAATTCCACTTTTGACAGAAAAATTTTTTATTCCGTCAATTAGTATTGACCCGGTTGAATCTGCTTTAATAGCCCTTGTTGTTTTGCACTGTCAACTCGATATAAAGACACTGGGTAAAATTGATAAAAGATACATGGTTTTTACACCGGTTAAGCATTTTACCAGAATAGTTGATGCAATTTTATCATCACAGGATTGCCTGGGGGAATTTGTGGATATTCTTTATGACGGGGGAATGAATGTTTCTGTGATTCGAAGTTTCATAGGAAATGTTTATGAAGGAAAATTGTTTGGAGGAGAATCCTTTTTGAGTGTTGTTAGAAAATTTGGGAAAAAGATTCTCGAAAGGGTCATAGGAAATGTATCTCCTGCTGATTTGCTTATTTCCTGCACAACTTCATTACCTGTGAAGTGTGAAAAAACAGAACATTATTTAAATCAAAAGGGGATTTCTATTCCTCGCATTGCTGATTATATTCCAGAAACTGTTGAATCCTGCTCGAAGGTCATAGAGCAAATTGTCCATTCCCTCACAGGCTATGAGCAATCCAGAGATATTCTCGACGACTGAGTTAATTTAATAAATTTATGGATTCCTGCTTTCGCAGGAATGACATGGTGGGTGTGGATTCCTGCTGTAGTCTACCCCTGCGTAGGCAGGGGCAGGAATAAGATTTATTTTGGATAGAAGTGAAGCAATTTAATCTTTTAAAAATATCGTCTTAACTGATACTAAAATCGTCAATATTGTTGACAGTGAGAATCAATGGCGGGGCTATATGTCTATACGGGATAATTTAACCATTTTGTCATTCCCGCGCATGCGGGAATCCAGAACGAAAAGTGGATAATGGGTTCCTCCTTTCGCAGGAAAAGGAACAAATTGAACCTGAATTTATGGCATGGTTTTCGCTTTTTATTTTAACAGGGTTAGAAATTAAAATAAAAATGCAGAAATTGAAATTTAAAAATATTTTATTTTTTTATGCAGTATTGTTTGCAGGATGCCTGAACAAAGAACTTGTTCATATTGAACCCTCTATGGATTGTGATATTTATAATATTAAATTGCCAGTTTATCGAGTAGTTGGTTTTCCTCCTGTGGACCTTCTTGTGGTTATAGATAATTCAGAGAGTATGGCTCAAAAGCAGGAGATGCTAAAGGAGGGACTTCCTGAACTTATTAAAGACCTCCTCGACCCTCCAGTTAATTCATCTACCGGTATGAGGTCTCATTCTCCAATACATGACCTCCGTGTGGGAGTAGTTAGTTCGGACCTTGGTGTAATGGGTTATTCTGCTGGTTTTTGTGAAAAAAATCCTCTGGTTGGTGATGATGCTGTTTTGCAGAATACACCTCGTCTCATTGATTGTGAAAGTAATTATGACCCTTATCTTACTTATAGAAATTATGACCTTTTCTGGGTTAAAGACCCTGATAAGGCTGTTGTGGATGAGTTTGTTAGAGATTTTGGTTGCATAGCACTTTTAGGAGCGGATGGATGCATTTTTGAGCAACCCCTCGAAGCGGCAAGAAGAGCGCTTTATGAAAAGGGAGAACCCGGGATGGAGAATGAAGGATTTTTGCGTGAGGATTCAATACTTGTAATTTTGATAATTTCAGACGAGGATGATTGTTCTGTGGAAGACCCTTCCATTTTCAACATTCAGGATATTTCAGAGGAGAAAAGTGCAATTGAATGTTACAAAAACAGAGATAAACTTTACCCGATAAAGCGTTACATAGATGCTTTTAAAAAATTAAGGTGTCCTTCTGATATTGAGGAATGTCAAGGGATACCTGATAATTTAATAGTTAATTTTATAGTAGGTGTTCCTCCTGATTCTTCGTGTGAGAATTTTGGAAATAGACTTGAAGGATGTCTTGAAGACCCACGAATGCAGGTGAGAATAAATAGTGATGAGACTATTGTTGAAAAAGTTTGTGGTTACCCTCCCGGTTGCTCTATAAATGAGAATTGTTCTTTTGATGCTTTTCCTGGAATAAGGTATGTTGAAATGGCAAGGGAATTGGGTGAGAATGCTCAGGTTCAAAGTATCTGCTCAGGTGATTTTTCATCTGGTTTTGTAGTGCTAAAAGAAAGAGTAGAAGCAGTAATTTACCTTGTGTACTACGAGTGGTTTTCCCTTGATTTAAAAAAAGATCCTGATGACCCCTGCAGGTGTATTTCTGAGTGTAAAATTATAGAAATTCTAAGTGATGACAGGGAATGCCCTCCGGAAGAAATCCCTTATGACGAAGATGGAGATACTGTGGGAGATAGAAAAAGGGACCCGAAAACAGGGAAGGAGCATACACTTTGTGAAATACCGCAGGCAGGAACTCTTACAAGCAGATGCGATTTACCATGTAATAGTAGTGAGGCGGTTTATACAGCATATCCAGGTAAAAAGGGATGGTGGTATAATCCTTATGAAAAAAGTTTTTGGGATAGTCCTAATCCATTTTTTTTAATTCATTCACAAGAAATTTTTCCTGAAAGGTCTTCCAGCGTAATTCTTAAGTGCAACAGGTGTATATATGCCGGATGTCCTGAAATAAAAGTATGCGGAAATATAGATGACCCTTATTCCAAATGCTGTGATTTGAATGAATACTGTTATTTTCCTGATGAACAATCAGGCAGAAAAAATGATGGGTATTGTCTATTGAGAGAGGATGTGTGTAAGCAGTTTGGTTTAAATGAATGGTGCCCCCTTTCTCAAGATAACCCTCTATACGAGGACCTATCAGAAATTGGTGGGATTTGCTGTGTTGACCCGGATATGGATGGTAATCTGGACATTGCTGACATTGACGGGGATGGTCTTCCTGACCTTCCTGAATATGAGTGCAGAGATGGTAATTGCGTTAAGGTGAGGTGAGGTGAAAGGTGCATTAGGAATTCATTCCACGGGGAGAATCATTTGTAAATAGGGGAGTTCGTCATCGCACCATGAGCCAGGAGGGGCACCATTGAGTTCGGCTCTCTCTTCGAATGGTCTATAAGCACCTGCGTCCATCAGGCAACCAGGTCCAGGTGGCTCATGGTGAACGAGGTCAGGTGGTCCAAATGGATGGGCAAGCCCCAAACTATGCCCGAGTTCGTGTGCAGCGGTATCTCCTATTATGTTTCCTAAAACTCTAATTGCTTCTGCAATCTGCGAAGTTCTCGTTAAATCAGGACCATTTGGATATTCTCCTGCAGTAACTTCCTTTTTCCTTAGAGGGTCGAAAACAAGGTCAAAAAGTCCAGATGGTTCAAATCCTTCAGGACAGACGATTTCTTCAGGTCTATCATTGCTCCAGCAAAGGACCGAATCAATGAATATACCTCCATAACCAGGGTAGCCATCAGCCTGAGTTTCTGCATTAACACCACCAATTCTATCATGCAATCTCAGGTTCCAGACATCTTTTCCGGGTGTGTTGTCATAACCAAATAAACCTTTTCCGTTTGGGTCGGGTCCAGAAATTTCTACGATTGCATATCCACCGGGATAATAATCTTCTGGTTGTTTATCCCTGAATTCTACATTTATTCCTGAGTATGTGCGTTTCATTTTATCAATAATTGCCTGCTTTACATATATGTCAACTGCTCTCATACCGAGATATCTCAAAGTTCTTGAGAAATTGTCGCTGAAATAGACATAGACAACCTGTTTTACAGGACCCAATTCAAATTCTACAGGTGAAGGTATTCCTTCTATTCTTTCACCACGAAATTCAAGGACAGGAGTAACAGTTCCTGAAAAACTTCCTCTTGAAAAACCAAAATCAGCCGCGACGAGACTATTTTCCTGCCTCACCGGAATTATGTCGTATGCCACATGTCCACCATCTATATAACGCCCTATGATTTCTTTACTGTGGACTTCAATTTGCGCTCCATCGTGAGGGTAAGCAACTCCTTCAAGGAGAAATGTCATTGTTTCTTCCTGAGTGGCTCCAATGAATCCCGCTCCTTCAATGTTTATTATTCCCCCAATTGTTGTTTTTGAAGGTGAGATATTTGTAATAAAACTCTGCCCGAGACGGAAAAAAACAGAAATGGAAGGGCTCTCCAAAACAGTGCCAGATTTGTGCTGATTGGAAAGTTTGAGTGTGCCGGTAAATTCCCCGGGAATTATTCCGGCAATTGATGGTGAAAATTCGAAAAAACCTCTTGTTCTGTCATCATTTTCAATCGGTTGTATTGCAACACGAGCACCGGAAACAGTGAAAGAAGGGCGGCTTTCTGGAGAGAATGTACCATCAAGGATTGCCCATGTTGTCCCTTCGTCTCCAAAAATCAAGCCATAACCTTCAACCGCTACTCTTGAATTTAATGTTACATCCTGAGGAGAGGCTCGTGAAATTCCGGGTTCAAGTTCACCTGATATATCAAAAGTTACATTGTATGATGTCTGCGCTATGACATTTTGTTCAATTTTAAGTTGAACTACTATGCTTCCAGAAAACCTTCCGAATGGGAATGAGGCTATGAATTCTGGTTCTGCAGTTATTGTTATTGTATTTAAAGTAACCGTTTGCGGTATAACTGGAAAATCAACGAAATTCCCATTTATGTTCCCTGAAAAATGAACTTCTATACTGGCGCAATCGTATTCGAAACCGGTACCTGTAATTTCAAATATGCTTCCCGGAATAACAGGGGAAGGGTATTTGACCTGATAAATGCTGAGTTCGAGCCCACAAAAAAATGGATGTTTTTCTGTTTTTGTGCTCCCGCAGGAATAAAATGGTACATAGGAACTAATAAAAATTAATGTTGAGTAAATTAATTTATTCAGAGAAAACCTCATTTTTTAATAGCAAGGGGTTGCATTTACTCCCTGAGCAACGCAAACAAATCTAATTGTATTTTGAACATCCCGTACGCAGTTACAATTATAACCGGAAGAAAGTCTGCAGAGGTCATCTGAATCCCAGCAATCTTTAAGGCAAACTCCTAATAGGAAACCTGTTACCTCGACGCAATAGGAACCTGAAGGACAATCGCTGTTTTGAATACAATCAATTTTTGCACAGTAACCCCCTGGCCATGAAAGGCAGGTCATCTCACCACTGCATGCTCTGAAAGAGAAGCAGGAATCTCCAGGTGCTCCGTAACCTGTTCCTGCACATCCAGAACCTTCGGGGAAGTTTTTGCAAGCATAGCCAGGTCTGCACGACGATGAATTGGTGCAGTAATCAACGCAATCGCTGACCCAGTCTGAACCGCCGGGTGTTGGGCAAAAGTGCCCTGATGGGCATCCACCTGGAGGTGTGCATGTGTCGTCGATACATTGACTTCCATTACAGATTGTACCGGTTGGGCAGTTAAAGGTTGAAGTGCATCCACTACTTGTGGAGGTCGAAAATTCTATGGAATAGGTTGATGTTGCTCCAAGGAATCCGAAAACTCTTGCATAGTAATATCCTGAAGAAACTATGTCATACTCAACATGTTCGGAAACACCGGTTCCATAGGATGTTGCAAGTCTTCTCGTTCCACTTGAGTCGTAGAGTTCTAAATCTAAGTCAGCGCTTTCATAAATAAGTAAATCAACCTGAAGTTTTTGTCCTGATGATGCATAAACACTGAACCAGTCACTATCGTATGGGCATATAGTTCCATCAACAGTTGAAGGAATGGATGCGGATGTTGCCTGCGAATAACTATTGTTTGGTTCCATCGAATCATCTTCGCAGCAGGGACTTGCATAGGAGTCAAACAGAAGCGAGTATGGACCTGTGTCATTCAATATTCCATAAACTCTTATATAGTAGGTTCCCGGATCCTTCACACATGTTTGAATCTCCTCGGAATTTTCAAGCCCTGCTGAGGTTCTGAGAATTGACCCGTCTGATTTTAGTATTTGAAGGTCTATATCAGTTGTGTTAGCATCCCAATCGCTTATCAAAACATCTATCTGTGACGAATAACTAATATCAAATGAATAAAAATCTTCATTTCTGGGACAGATTACAAGGTCTGTAGAAACACCTGGTGATATTGGTCTTGCCTGTGTTCTACTATCATTTGGTTCAAAATAATCGTCGGTGCATGTTGTTGAAGTGGAGCAGTCCATTGATGGTGGAACGCATAGGTTTTGAACTGTGCCACCCATTATTGTTACATCCCTGCACTGTCCTCCCAGTGAAATACAATCAGAACAAGGCGCGCCACAAAATGGTGTAGTGGCTACAACGCATGCGGAAGATGCACACTGTGAGTTTGATGAACATCTTTCACAATAACCACCTGGCAAGTCATTTCCTCCTGTTATGTTGAAACTAAAAAGGGGACTATCAACTCTGTGGTCGCATAAAACTCCCTGAGGGTCATCGTTATCAGTAACTGATATAATGTAATAAACTGTCATTGTATTTTGAGGTGTCACACCCGGATTTGGAATGTATGCTGTATAGTTATTGGCACCCGTACTTTCAAATTGGACCATTCGAAAAGTTGTAATGTCAGGTTTGTCAGTGTTTGCTGGAGGGTCGAAAGTGTAATAGAGTATTGGCAGTTCTTTAATTCCAAGGTCATCTGTGATTACAGCATTAACAGCGAAATCTCTTGAGCTTGCAACAAGTGACGGAGGAGGAGGGGAATTAGAAACAATTACAGGAGGATTTCCGGGGCAGTTTTCTTTTCCAGGTGCTCTGAGAACTATAACGAAGTTGTGAGTTACAGGGTCATGTGATTCATCCTGTGCAAATAGAATCAATGTATAACGGTCATTTGCTTCTATCTGCTGTGGGGTGGGGCACCATCTCCAGTCAGCATTTTTCCCCGATTGATTCATCTGCCCCCCTTCTATTTTGGGTTCACCCTCGTATATTCTTATTGCTTCGGGCAAAGAATCGTCATCTTTAATTTCAATGTGGACATTAACGCATGGGTCTCTTGAAAGGTCGTATGTTCCACCTGCTCCTGGCTGGAGAAATACTGGTGCAGATGATGAGGACTGGACTTCTATTGTTACTGTTTCTGAATCTGAAGCACCTCCTGCATGCCCATAAAAAGTTACCTGGTGAAACCCAATGTGTTCGCTTCTTGGAGTCCACCTGAATGTTGCACCCCCAATGCATCGTGCGTCGGATGGGGTTAGAGTTGCTCCACTTGAAGGAATATCCGGCATTTCGAATGTGTAAGTTACAGTTTGTCCTTCCACTCCTGATGAACATACATCAAGAACCAGAGTCTGTCCAACACCTGTTTTAGGTTCACCAATGACCTGAATGCTTAACTTTCCACCACCACCGCACCCATTGGTAAGGCAAATCAAAAATAAAAGTAAAGTGGTTAAGAGTAACTTTACACCTTTTAAAAATTTAAATTTCATCATGAAATACATTTTTAAATCAACTTTATAAAAAATCAATGTTTTCCATGTTTTTCAATGGCAAGTTTTTTCAAAGCACTCAATTATGATTTCGTTTTTGCAGGGGTAAACCATGTTCCTGTCCCCGCTTTCGCGGGGATAAACTCCAGCAGGAATCCACTCCTACAGCAGGAATCTATTGCGAAAGCAGGAATCTATTTTGAAGTGGTGTGAAAAATTCCTCTCATTGCAATTTTTTGCGTATAAATGTAGTTAAATCACTTTCATAAGGAGAGGTTGTCATTTTGAATAACTCGAAAGAAGATAAGAAGGGGGTCTGGTATTCAAAACACTCAGGTAAACTCAAGGTTTTAACCGGAATAATATTGTCAATAATTTTCCTTTATCTTGCAGGTAGGAATGTTGAATTTAGAAAAATTCCAGATTTCATCGGAAGGGTAAACCTGTTTATGTATGGGTTAAGTTTGATATTATATATTTTTACGCTCCTCCTCAAATCTCTTCAGGTAAAAGTGATGCTTAGCCCTCTCGGTTCTGCAAAAACTCTGGGTTTACTTACCTCGGTTTCCATTGGTTATTATTGCAACAATATACTTCCATTGAAAGCAGGTGAAATTGTAAGATCAACTTTGATAGCCCGTAAAAATTCTTTTTCTTTCTGGAGTGTTGTTTCCGCTATGGTTCTTGAGAGAAGCCTTGATATAGTGTTTATATTGCTAATTGCTTTCTGGGTTTCTTTCATGGTAAGTTTGCCACATCCAGTTATAAGTTCCATACGGGGTTTTACAGTTTTTTCACTCCTCATTTTTGCTATTTTTATTGGAATTATATCAAGAAGTGAAGATACGGGTAGAATGCGAATATTTCAGAAAATAATACCGGTTAATTACAGGAAGAGTTTTGAGCAGTGGATTCAAAAGTTCCGCAATGGACTTATGTCACTTAAAAATTTGCGAAACCTTTTTTACACTCTTTTCTTAGGCTTGTGTATATGGATAGCCAATATGGGGGTATACTGGTTGAGATTTAAATCAATGGATTTGCCATGTTCTGCAGGTGTGGTTGGGTTTTTTATGGTTGTTGTGGGTCTTGGTGTTTCAATACCTTCCGCTCCTTCTTATGTGGGGGTCTTTCATTTTTTAACCGTTTATGCTCTATCTGTTTTTGGCGTGGGGAAAAATGAGTCTTTTTCTTTTGCTGTTTTCAGTCATGCGATAGATTTTGTTGTTATTGCCGTTGTGGGGAATTTAGCACTTCTCATAGAAGGGGTGAGTGTTTTAAATTACAGGAAATCTATGACAGGAGATATACAATGATTGATGTGGCGAAAATTTTAAGTGCTACTGTTTATCCTGTAACTGGTTGTACCGAACCGGCAGCAGTGGCACTTGCATCTTCTCTTGCAGTTCATGTAGCAGCGGGGCTTTATCCTGCGGTGGATGGAACTAAAGAGGAAAAGGTAAAAGAAAGAAAAGGTGAAAGAATTGCATCTAAGGGAAGATTTAAACTTGAACTGTTACATATGAGGACTTCAAGGTCAATTTTTAAGAACGCAATGGCAGTAGGAATACCTCCAGATGGAAAGGGTGTTGGTGTAAGGATGGCAGGAGCAATGGGGGCTTTTCTATCTCCGGATGAAGGATTGAATCTGTTTAAAAACAGTAATACTCATATTTTGAAATCTGCTGAGAATCTAATAAGAAGTGGAAGGTTCATTCTTGAAGTCGTGGAAAAAGAAGAGGAGATTTTTATAGAGGCACTTGCTGTTGGAACAGCTGCCAGACAGAGACATGTAGGAGAAGCGGTTATTTCGGGAGCACATGATAATGTAGTATTACTCAGGAGAAATGGGGAAGTTTTGAAGAAAAGTGATGATAAAGGTCAAAATAAAAATGAGCTTAGTTCACGGGTTTTTTCAACATTAAATCAAGTTCCTCTTTGTGAGATTATCGAAGCCTGCAAAAATTTAAAGGGAAAAATCATAGATGAAATGATTAAAGGGGTGGAAATGAACCGAAGAGCTGCCATGAAGGGAATATCGATGAAGTTAGGTCTTGGAGTTGGGGCAACGATTAAAGAAATGATACAAAGGGGATTAATATCAAATGATATTTTATCGAAAATAAAAATGGAAACTGCTGGTGCTGCGGATGCGAGAATGAGTGGTTATGAAATTGAAATAATGGCAAGTGGCGGTTCTGGTAATCAGGGTATTATGGCTGTAATCCCGGTTGCAGTAGTAGCTGAAAATATGAATGTTTCGAGAGAAAGGCTTGGTCGGGCGGTGGCACTAAGCCATCTGATTACAGTACAGATGACTGGGGTTGTGGGGATACTTTCTGCTTTGTGTGGTTGTGTTGTCAAAGCAGGTATGGGAGCATCAGCAGGGATAGCGTGGCTCCTTTCTGATTCTGGTGAAGTGGGTGTTGTTGAATCTGCTATTGCAAACATGGCTGGTAATATAATAGGGGAAATATGTGATGGAGCAAAAGTTGGGTGTGCTTTGAAACTTGCCACAGCATCGGGAGCAGCAGCGGAATGCGCATTTCTTGCTTTGAAAGGGGTCAGGATTCCATGGACAAATGGTATAGTAGGAGTGGATTCTATTGAGACAATGAAAAATATTGAAAAGTTTCAATTATCCACTAAAGAAACTAACAGGGCAATAATTGAAATTATCAATGATAAAAAACCATTTGAATTAGCAGGTAAAACATAAAATATAATAATATTTAGCAGGAGGAAAACCATGATAGAGTTTAAAGAAATTCTTGTGCCCATTGATTTTTCTGAAACATCCAGAAAGGCAATTGAGCCTGCCTATTCACTGGCAAAACTTATAAAGGGAAAGGTTTACCTGATGCATGTAATAGACATGTTACCGAAACCCAATCCTCTTTATGCTCATTATTCACCACGAGAATCTGTAATGAAGGATGAAATAGACAGGATTGAAATTGAATCTCGAACCAAACTTCTCGAACTTGTGCCTAAAGCAGATGATTTCAAAGGCGTGGAAACTGAGATAATTGTCACCAAACATAGTACTGTTCATGAATCAATAATCGAAGAGGCACAGAGAATAGGGGCAGATGTTATTATAATGGCACACAAAGGATGGAGTACATTAGGTCACCTTCTTTTAGGTTCTACAGCAGAAATGGTTATCAGGCACGCAAAGTGCCCCGTCATGATTTTTAGAGTGAAAGAAAAATGATTTACAGTATTGATTTTTTTTAGAAACAGTTGTAAATATCAGATAAACTTTTTTAAATTAGATGATTTTTTAATAATCCTCGCTCCGAAGATCGGGGCCATATTTTTGACCGGGAGGAAAAAATGCATAAGTATGTTCCAAAGAGATTTAAGCAGTACGAAACGATATATATTTTACATCCTCAGATAACCCAGTCTTCGAACGAAATAATAGTAAAAAAGATACAATCCATAATGGAGCAATACGGAGGAAAAATTACCCGTGTTTCTCTCTGGGGATTACGGAGATTGGCATATAAAATCAAGCATCAATCTCTTGGCATTTATTACCAGTTAAATTTTATAGCTCCACAGGGATTTGTCGAAGAGATGGAAAAATATTTCAGGGTGAATGACAATATACTGAGATACTTAACTGTTAGCCTCAGTGAGGAACCTGTTAATCCTGATTCCATCATTGTTAAGGAAGGTGATGTGAATTTCGGGACTGTGGAAGGGCTAAGCAGGGAACCAGTAGAGGAAGCAGCCAAGACTAATGTTGAGGAAATTGAAGGAGGAATGGAAGAAGATGAATCTCTGGAAGGTCCTGAGGAGGATGAAGAGTTTTTAGACGAAGGACCAGAAGAAGGTGAAGGGGAAGATGAAGGGGGTGAAGAAGAGGATGAAGAAGAAGGATAGAATTAAAATTTAAATTATTTCAAAAAGGTAGGGTAGATGAAAAATTACAATTACAAAATTTAGGTTCGGAGGTAATTAATGCTTAAAAATGATTCTTCAAATTTACCTAAAAAGAAAGTTTATCATAAAAAAGTATGTAAATTTTGCGCTAACAAGGAAATGAAAATTGACTATAAAAACCCTGAAATTCTTCGTATGTTTTTAACAGACCGTGGCAAAATAATTCCAAGGCGTATAAATGGTAACTGTTCGAAACACCAGCATGAGCTCGCTAAGGCTATAAAAAGAGCACGGCATATCGCTTTATTACCATTTACAGTAACATGAGGTGGTAAAATCATGAAAGTAATATTACAGGAAGATGTAGAAAAATTAGGTAAAGCAGGTGATATAGTAACAGTCAAGGATGGCTATGCAAGAAATTTTCTCATACCAAGGAAACTTGCAGTAACTGTTTCAAGTGGGAATTTGAAATCGCTTGAATTTCAAAAGAAGGCAATTTCAAAACGGATAGAGAAAAGGAGTCGTCAAGCTGAGGAGTTGTTAAAAGTTCTCGAGAATCATTCGGTGACGATTGCAAAACAGGCTGGTAAGGATGATAGACTTTATGGAAGTGTTACACAGAAAGACATAGAGGCTGCATTGCTCGAAGAAAATATCAAAGTTGACCGCAAACAAATTTTACTTGAAGAACCAATAAAAACCCTCGGTATTTTCCCGGTTAAAATCAAAATAGACAAGGAAAAGCAGGTTGAAATTAAAGTCTGGGTAGTTGCCCAGTAATTACCAAATTGAAAAATATTTGGAAACCATTTCTGTCCCAGTTAATGTAAATTGAAGGATTATTCCTGTAAGAATGGATTCCTGCTTCCGCAGGAATAACTGTTTATCCCCACGAAAGTAAAAACTTAAATGACTTTCCTCTGTCATTCCCGTCCCTATTTTCATAGGGATAAACTCCGGCGGGAATTCATGATTGTTTCTTTATCATTTTCTTGGTAAACTTTTTATTGTTTTAATTCGATACTATAAATATTAGATTGACACAAAGCATTAGAAACTATTATAGTTAATTTGTATCATGGCTGATGCAATAGGTAAAAAAGAAAGAAAAAGGACAAATCCTTCAGGAACTGTTGATACTTTTGCATTAAAGGTTCAACCTCATAGCATCGAAGCGGAAATGTCGGTATTAGGGGGGATTATGCTTGAAAACAGGGCGATAAGTAAAGTTGCAGATATAATTATGCCAGAAGATTTTTATGTTGAGGCTCACCGTATAATTTATTCTTCGATTCTGGCACTTTCCGATGCAAATCAACCTGTGGATATTTTAACTGTAGCAGAGCATCTTAAGTCTCGTGGTCTCCTCGAATCTGTTGGGAGCTATGATTATCTCGAAAAACTTCAGGAGTTTGTTCCGACAATAGCAAATATTGATGCCCACGCACGAGTTGTGAGGGAAAAGGCTGCAGTAAGGGCATGTATCTCAGCAAATCTTGAAATTCTTTCGAAGGCATACGGGGACTATGGCGATGTAGAAGATTTTCTTGATGAGGCTGAGAAGAAGATTTTTGATGCTACCCGTCGAAAAAGTATGGTGAGGGTCTGGTCTATAAAGAATGCAATTGGTGAAACATTCAAACAGATAGATAAGCTCAATGCAGAACAATCGCACATAACAGGAGTTCCTACAGGATTTACAAAACTCGACGGGGTAACAAGCGGTTTGCAGAATTCAGACCTTGTTATAATTGCAGGCAGACCATCTATGGGCAAAACATCTTTTGCCCTGAACATAGCGATGAATGCATGGAGATATAAACGAGTCCCATCTGTAATATTTTCTCTTGAAATGTCCATTTATCAGTTGATGATTCGTATTCTGAGTTGCGAGGCTGAAGTTGATGCAATGCACCTCAAGGTTCCTAAGAGATTAACTCCAGAAGAATTCCACAGATTAACAGTAGCGGCAGATTATCTCGAGAAGACTGCGATATTTCTCGATGATTCTCCTGAACTGAATGTGCTTGAAATCCGTTCGAGGGCAAGAAGACTCAAAGAAGAGCATGACATCGGTTTAATACTTGTTGATTATCTTCAGATTCTTCGCCCGGTTCATTTTGGAAGAAGCGAAAGCAGGGAAAGGGAAGTTGCAGAAATGTCAAGGTCTTTAAAGGCACTTGCCAAAGAACTCAATGTGCCAATTGTTGCGCTAAGTCAACTAAACCGAAGACCTGAGACGAGTGAAAAGAATAAACGACCTCAACTTGCAGATTTAAGGGAAAGTGGTGCCATCGAACAGGATGCGGATTTGATAATGTTTCTTTACAGGGAACCCGGACAGGATGAAAAGAGTGATATAGCGAAGACAGAGGTTATAATTGGTAAAAATCGTAATGGTCCAACAGCCATCATAGAACTTGATTTTGTGAAAAGTTTTACAAGATTCAATGACCCAGAAGGATACCAGATAGAAGCACCTCAAGAAACCGAAGTGGAAGGGATAGATTTTGAACAGGAAAATAATTTTTAAATAAAATCCTACCAGAGAGAAAAAATTTTCGTCTGAATGAAAAGAAAAGTCAAAAGAAAGAAAACAGATACTGAATCAGAAGGACAAAATGCCTGTATTATCAGGATTGGAGGGGGTTGCAATCAGAAATGTTCATATTGTTCCTATGATAGAAGTAAGGAACTTTCACTGGAAGATATTTATGACATTGTAGTAAATTCTACAGAACGTTTTGTAATGTTAGAATGTCAGGGTGAACCTCTGATTTCACCCATGTTTGTGGATATAATTCATACCATAAGAAGGGCGGGAGCAGTGAGGATAGGGCTTGTTACAAATGGAAGGATGCTTGCTTATGAACGAGTAGCACTTCTTCTGGCGGAATTAAAACTCGATATAGTCTTGATAACCATAAATCATATTTTACCTGAAGTTCACGATAAAGTGACAGGAGTTAAAGGTTCTTTCGAGCAAACAGTAAAGGGACTAAAAAATTTTATTGCAGTAAGGCACAAGGGAAGTACCTTTGTATACATCAGGTTTGTTCCTATAAAAGAAAACAGAGGTTTCCTGCTCTCAATACTGGATTTTGCGATAAAATCCGGGGTCAATGGAGTGGTAATCGATTCTTTGCAAAATGCAAGTAACTATGATGCAGGTGCTGAATTAAGGGATTCGTCGAAAAAGGATCTGATAATTTCAAGAAGGAGACTGGAAGAAAAGTTTAAAGCAGGTTTGTCGCAATCTTTTAGTGATGCTGGTTCTCTGCCGATTCGCTTTCACGAAGAGGAAAAAGCCATTTCTATGGTTCTCAGAACGGGTTGCAAAAATGCCTGTAATTTTTGCACCACCAGAATTGTGCAGGAAGAAAGGAATGTAGGGTGGCCTCTTGATAAAGTGGATTTTTTCTTCAAGGATATTTCGTTTGCAGGACAAAAAGGATTTGAAACTTTAAGAATTGTTGCAATAGAACCTCTTGAGCATCCCGATATCATTAAACTTGTTAGTTTTGCTTCTCGTAGCGGTTTTTCTCAAATAGAAGTGTGGACTTCAGCTCGAGCGCTGAAGGACAGGAAATTTACCGGGGATATAAAAAAAGCAGGATTGACTTCAGTAGATGTTCCACTTATGGGAGGAAGTGCGACGATTCATGATGAAGTGACAGGAAGCAGGGGTGCATTTGAAGAGACGATAATTGGACTTGAAAATGCCCGAAGTTCAGGGTTAAATAGGAAAATACATTTCATTTTAACAGTTCAAAATTTAAATGATATGGATGGGATGATTGAAACTGGAAGGGTTCTTGGGATTCACCCACCTTCGTCAGTACTGATACCATCGGCAAGTTCTCAAAATCTTCGTCAAGTTAAAAGTTTCCTGCCTTCTTATACCAGCGTGGTAAGAGAGTTAAAGAAACTTTCAAAGGAAAAAGCAGAAATTTTAGTGGAAATTGGTTTGGGTAATAATATCCCGCCCTGTATTTTTTATAAAGAAAAAGCATTTTTCAACCTGGTTCAACAGAAATCAAAAATAAGGATTAATGGTTATTTAAAAGAAGGTAATCTTTCTCAACCCGGTGCAAAGATGAAGGTGAGAGTAAAATGTGTTTTTTCAGGTAGGTGCAAAATGTCTGATGCCTGTCCGGGAATCCATGCTATGTATGGGCAAATTTATGGAATGGGAGAATTTTTACCTTTTGAGTAAAATGAAATATTAAAGGGATGGTAACTTTTGAGAATTGATGATTATATAAAAGAAGCTCTTACTCGGTCAACGAAGTTAAGGTGTCATCTTGCTTCCATTCGTCCGGAGGGTTTTTCTCTTCGCCTGAAGTTTTTGTATAATGAAAATGAAGAAGTAGAAATAAAACTGTTTCCTCCTGGAGAAGTTGCTGAGAAGTGTGCTTCAAACCAGAACTTTGATATAGTTTATCCTTCCGTTTCGGATAGCAATAGCATTAAAGAAGACAAAAGAAGAGTGCTTGAAGAAATTATTCAAGAGATTCTTGCAATAAAAGAATCATTCACTTTGAAGGACTGGGAGGAGACAATAGGTGAGGAGGGTGACCAGAGGTTTTTATGTGGACACGCTGTTGAAATAAAGATAACAAGGAAATGCAATCAGGAATGCATCTTCTGTAAAACCTCTACGAAAGTTGAAAATTATGTTTCTCCGTCTGGAATGCTATCCGTTCTTAAGAGGCTCTCTCGAAAGTCAGATTTTCTAACTTTAAGTGGTGGGGAAACATGCCTGGAGCCTGCTCTTCCTGAAATCATAATGCAAGCCAGAAAAGCAGGTTTTTCAAAAATTGAAGTTCAAACAAACGGGGTTCTTGTTCGGGATAGACACTGGGTTCGCAGACTTGTTTCTGCGGGTATGACGAATGCTCTTGTTTCACTTCATTCTCATCTGCCCGAGGTTTCTGATAGTATTACAAAAAGGCATGGGGATTTTTTTCGTACTTTAGATGGAATAAAAGTATTACTTGAAGAGGGTGTTAATGTTTCTATATGTCATGTTATATGTAATTTAAATGTAGAGGGACTCGAAGATTTTGTAAGATTCGTTTCCAGAACTTTTTCTGGTTATTTTATTTCTCTTGTTTTTACGCTTGCTATTCCAACCTACAGGGTAAGAGAGCACCCGGAAATTATGCCAGGACTGACTGTGATTGCTCCTAACCTTAAATCAGCCCTGTCGCTGTGCAAGCCGGCAAGGAGAAATTCTACTATTATAGATAACTTTAAATTAATATCGAACCTGAAGAAGCCCATCTGGACTAATTTCTCAGCACGAAGATTTTTAAATAGAGTAAGAAACCGTCTTATAGGCGGGCAGGTGCAGGGGCGTGTAATTTCACATTGTGGAATTCCACTATGCGTTTTGCAGGGTTATGAAGTTTATCATGATGATTTTTGGGGGAGTAATTTTTTCCCTGCTGATTATGAATTATTTCATCCACCACAGTGTTCGTTGTGTAAGTGGAGAAAAAATTGTTCGGGAATCTGGAGGGTTTATTCAAATACTTATGGAGTAAATGAAATAAAGCCGGTTTGATGAAAAGATTTTTTATTTTTTTTGAATTATGAATTTTGGGTTGATTTTTTTGTATAAGAATTGTTTACTTTATTCGTTTTAACAGGGAGGTTTAAAAAAATGAGTATGGGAAAAAAATGTATTGTCGCAGCTTTATTACTTGTTCTTTTTAGTTTCGCGTCAAAGGAAACACTCCTGTACGCTCAAGATGGAGCAAATAAAACGGATACTTCTCTTGATATTCAAAATTATAGACCTGTGCCAGGTCCGGGCAATTACTTAGGCGTGCAGGGGAGTGATGTTACACCTCACCTTCAGGTAGGCTTTGCCCTTGATGTAAACTATATGCATAAACCTCTTGTTTTAAAGAGGGAATCAGACGGATTTGAAAGTGAAGCGGTTAAGTATTCTGTTACGCTCGATTTTTTATGGTCGCTTGGTATTTTTAACATAATTCAGTTTGCAGTTGCACTGCCTGTTGTGGTTGCTCAGGATGGTGAGGGTATTTCAATGATTCAGGAGGGGGAAACTCTTTCAACTACCGCGATAAGGGATTTACGACTATACCTTAAGGGTAGAATTTTAGGTTCTGGCAGAGAGGGTATTTCTACGAAAGGATTTGGTCTTTCTCTGGTGCTGGGTTTAAGTGTTCCAACCGGTGATGATGACAATTTTGCTGGAGATTCGAATGTAACAGCGGATGCTCCGGTTATAGTTCTTGATTGGAGAAATAACCTTGTAAGAATTGCATTGAATGCGGGATTGAGGTGGAGGGAGACCAGCAGTATTGGGAAGGACTTCAAACTTGGTCATCAATTCCTTTATGGAATAGGTCTGGGTATAATGCCACTGAAACAGAGGCTTTTAATTCTGGGGGAGTTTGAAGGGATGGTTGGTTTCGAAAAACTTTCAGAAATGATTCAACGGTTTCCTATGGAAGCAAGGCTCGGTTTTGGTGTGGCTATCGACAGGAATAAGGATTTGAGCGTGGTGGTAGGCGGAGGGATGGGTTTTGGAACAGCACCTTCCGTCCCCCTCTTCAGAGTTTTGGGTTCCATACGGTATGCTCCACAGAACAGGGATATTGACGGAGATGGGATAGTTGACAGGGATGATAAATGTCCTAATGAAAAAGAGGATAAGGATAATTTTGAAGACGAAGATGGTTGTCCGGATATTGATAATGATGGAGATGGTATTGATGACATGGTTGATGACTGCCCGAATGAACCAGAGGATATAGATGGTTATGAAGATGAAGATGGTTGTCCCGATGTTGATAACGATGGAGATGGTATTTCGGATGAAAAAGATAAATGTCCTAATGAACCAGAGGATGTAGATGGTTATGAAGATGAAGATGGTTGCCCTGATGTTGATAATGACAGGGATGGTATTCTGGATGAAAAAGATAAATGTCCTAATGAACCAGAGGATGTAGATGGTTATGAAGATGAAGACGGTTGCCCTGATGTTGATAACGATGGAGATGGTATTGCAGATGGCATGGACAAATGTCCAAAAGAAGCAGAGGATAAAGATGGTTTTGAAGACGAAGATGGTTGCCCTGATGTTGATAACGATGGAGATGGTGTTCCCGATGCTTCAGATAAATGTCCTGACAAACCCGAGAACCTTAATGGAATAAAAGATGATGATGGATGTCCTGATGAGGGAAAACCTCTTGTAACAATTTTAAAAGATGAAATAAAGATAAGTCAAAAAATACAGTTCAAAAAAGATAGTGCTGAGATTCAAGGCGGAGTTTCCTTTAAAATTCTTGATGTGGTATTTTCAATTCTACAGATGAACCCAACAATAAAAGTTCAAATACAGGGACATACTGATAATAGCGGTAGCAGGGAAAAGAATATGGAATTATCACAAAAGCGAGCTGAAAGTGTAATGAATTATCTCGTAAAGAAAGGAATAGATGCTTCAAGAATGGAGGCTGTGGGGTATGGACCTGATTACCCCATAGCTGATAATTCTACAAATAAAGGCAGGGAAGCAAATAGAAGAGTAGAATTCAAAATAAAATGAATTTCCTGCTTATATTTTCACATCGTAAATTCGCAATATTAATTGCTACAGCATTGATAATCAGCTGTGGAGGAAAACAGAAATCGTTAAACTGGGAATCTCCCCCTCTTCAAAATTTTGCTTTAAAGCATTCTTTTAAAGAAGGCTCTTTAACTCGATATAATCTTTCCGTAGAGGTAAAATCCCCTGCTGGTGAAAACATGTTAACATCCAGAAGCATGATAATGCGATTGAGGGAGATTGTTCGTTCTGTAAATAAAAATGGAGTAGCTGCTGTGGAAACAGTAATTGAAGATGTGGTTTTCGAAAATTCTAGTGGTGATGGTTCTACTGGTTTGGTGTCGATTGCTATTGCTAATGGACTTAAAGAGAAGAGTTTTTTACTAAATGTAACCCCGGCAGGGAAAATAGAAAAATGGGAAGGTGAGGAAACCCGGTGGGCGAACATATTTAGTGAGGTTTTTGAGGGGACTAACACGAACAATCAAGGGCAAAAATTCACTATCAAAATGGCAGAATTAAATTTTTCGAGGATTCAGATTTTTTATATGCTCGCTCTAATTTTTGTTCCTTTTCCCGAGCATAAGGTTGAAAGCGGAACAAAATGGGAAGAAAATAGAAGCACCCCTCTATTCGGAATGGATGCACGGACAAATATTGTATATCAGGCAGAAGAATTTGTGATGAAGGAAAATGGTAAAATGGCTCTTAAAGTTACATCACAAAGTGATAATATTGAAGGCGAGCTATTTATGGATTTGCCTTCAGATGTTGTTCCTTTGCAAATGGCAATGAATATTGAGAAAGCAAACATGGCGGGTAAAATTTTCATTGACCCTTTAGATGGGAGTTTGATTGAACTGAGTGAGAAGTACAACCTTGTTGTAAAAGTAAAGCACGGTCTTCCATCGCTAAATGAAGGGAATGAAATAAGCAGAGTGGCAGGTGTAATCAAAATTCCTGTTGAGGTTGAATTTGTTGTGAAAAAAATTAAAGAAAATGTATTTTAGAAGGATAAATTTCTGGCATTGTTTTGTGATTGTAACCAATTATGTGCATTAAGCCATGAAGGACAAGTTGAACAATTCGTTCATTTGCTGTTATGCCCGCAATTTTTGCTTCCTCTTTTGCTTTTTCAATGCTTACTGCAATATCACCGAGATAAAAAACACCATTTCGTCTTTTTTGCAATTGCCGTGAAAATTTAAGAAATTGTTTTAAGGAACCTTTTTTTATGGGAACAGGTCCAAATTTTTTTATTAACGAATGGATATCAGGCGATCGAAATGAGATGACATTTGTGGCGGATTTTTTCCCAAACCACTTTGCCTTGAGTTTTTTAATTGTATAGTTACTGCAAAGCAAAATTGAGATTTGTAGATTTATCTGCGGTGGCGAAATAAAATCGAGAAAAGAACCTGTTACTGATGTTATAGTTTTTTCCAATCTTTTAGTAATAGTAAGATTACTTTCATGAGAACAAAGAAGAATTTTATAATTCATCTTTCCTCGCAGCGCTATTTGCTTCAATTGCAAATGTGCATGGTAGTTTACCTGAATCAGAGTTTATTCCAGTCATTGGTGTTTCGACAGTAATTCTTTCAGCATTTTGTCTGACTTCTCTTGCAATTCCATTCCCTAACATTGCTATTGTGGCACTGATTCCCGCTGCCGAAAGCCCTAAAAATGCAAGAGATATGAAAACCACTTCAAGAGTATGAACATCCAGAAGCCAGCCTATTAAAGGAGAGAAGAAAGCATATCCTGTTCTTCTGAACATTCCTTCTACGCTTAAGACTGTGGCTCTTCTGGAAGATTCGGAAATTGCCTGATTAATCATTATTCGAATGACAGGAGAAAAAAGACCGAGAGAAAAAGCCGGACCAAGATAAAGCAGATAACACCATGGACCATGGATTGCTCCCTGAATTAAGAAAGAAATAGCAGCCACAAGAGGAAGAATTATGAGAATCATTCCGCTTCCAATATTTTTTATTAACCTTCCGGCATTGTAAGAAGCTAATGCGCTTGTCATGTCTTTCAGTGCAAAAGCAAGACCCATGTATTCCGCTTTTATCCCGTGAAGAGAAGCATGAGGAGGGTCCAGGAAAATTCCAACTCGAAGGAGTGGAAAGAGAAAAAGGCTGTAGAAAAGAATGCTTAAAATTACCCTGCTTTTTCTTACTATGGAGAAGGATTCTGAAAGATGAGTATGAAGATTACCTCTTACTATTATTCTGGCATCTGGAAGTAATGCTGCGACAATAGACGCTGTAAAGGTAATTATGGCGGTGGCAATGAAAGTCCATTCTATTGAAATTCTCGCTATAAGAAAACCAACTATTCCACCTGCTACATTTCCAATTAACTTCCAAGCAGTGCTTTTACCTTCGGTCCTGGGATATATGTGGAGAGCACCCTGTGCTGCCATCAAATCATACAGGTATGCACTGTCACAACCTGAAATAAGGGTCATTGATAGGGCAGCAAAAATATTGGCCATGGAAAAATATCCCATGGACATGAAGGCTCCACCAATTAGAAAAAAACAGCACCCGGCACTCATAGAAAGTCCTCCTATTATGAGTGCCTTCTTTCTCCCTATTTTATCTGCTATAATTCCTGTTGGAATTTCAAAAAGAACAGCGGAAAATGTAAAGATGGCATTGAGTAGAAAGATGCTTCTTGGAGAAAAATTATGGTTAGAGAGATAATCCCACTGGAAAGGAATAAAAATCCATGTGAGCGAAAGAGCACGGAAGAGATTAAATCTTTTTAAGCCTTTTATCATTTTGTCGGGTAAAATATTAAAATATGCTCCTCTTTCTTTCGTTTTTATCTTTTTTTGTTGGTGCGATATTTTGCACTAAAAACCTTAAAAACTCCCTGTCATTCCAAAGCCTCCCGCATCAGCATCAGGTGAAATAAAAGGATTTATAAAAGAGACCTTTATGCTTGCCTGCGGAATGTTTTTTTCTTTTTTAACAAGAAAATAAAGTGCAATACTTCCCCCTGCAAGAGCAAGGGCAAGTGGTCCGGTTATATCTGCTGCAATGAACTCCCATCTTGCTTTGTCTATAAGCGAGTTGTATTCATCGCACTTGCGCCCTTCCGGGCTTGCATTAGCTCTTGTGCAATCTTCATCACTTTCTATATTGTACTTATCCCTTATATCAATTGCTTTTTTCTTATTTAAAATTCCATCGAGACCAAAGCCTGACCATAAGGCGACAGATACCAGTGCGGCAGATGCAGTAATTATCCAGTATGGCGCTGGCTTTTTTTTCGTCGCTTTGAGATCCACTTCCACATCTGTTGTTTTTCCTGGATGAACTTCAACTATTTTTTCCCATGAGGGGAGTCCAGGGTATCCTACATTTACTTTATAATTACCCGCTTTTAATTTTTGCTCTATGGGAGTCTTACCTAAAGTTTTTCCATTTATGGTAATAAGTGAATCATCAACTGTTGAAGAAATAAACAGGGTTCCTTTTGTTTCTTCTGTTATATCTACAAATTTTTTTAAAGGTGCTGGTTTTGGAGTTTCTAGTTCTTTTTTCTCCTCAGGTTTGTTTTCAGTTGCTTTATCAACAGGTGGTGCTACAGGAGTAAGTTCCACAGAAGGTGGGGGAGTAATTTTAATCGTTTCTTTTTCCCCCGCTTTGCTATGGATGGTTTTATCATAAACAATTTTTTCTTCCTTTTTTACCACAATACTGTGTTTTCCAGCGGATATATAAATTTTGTCTGGTGCTATAAGGTTAATCCCTTTTTGGTCGTCAACGATTACTTCGATTTCCCCTTCTCCAGAAAATTCAATTGTTGATACCTTCTCAAGGAGTTTTTTTATTTTTTCTTCAACATCTTTCTTTTCTTCTTCTTTGATTTCTTCTCCGCTTTCTTTGAGAAATTTGTTGTAATACTCAATGGCAGATGGAAAATTAAGCATTACTTCATAACAATTTGCTATATTTAAAAGTGTTTTTGGGTGTGGAAATAAGCTGTAAGAAGATTGAAAAGATGAAAGCGCTTCGGATAGTTTTCCTGCTTTAAAAAGTTCTACCCCTTTTTTAAAATCATTTCGTGCCTTTTCTTTTGTTTTCTCTTCGTTTTGTAATGTTGCGGTTTCTTTTTTTTCTTTTTTCCCTGTCTGGGAGTATCCTATGGTTTGAAAACTAACGATAATGAGTGTACATATCAATACCATCATAAGAATTTTTTCTTGTGGTTTGATTGGTTTCATGTTTTTGACTCCTGTAATGCTAAAATGGAACCTCCTCTGTAAATGTACTTTTGCCTTTGCCTTTTTTCCTGTTAATTGGTTGGCGTGGTTTTGTCTTTTCCTTAGTTGTTTTCTGAGCCTGAATTTCTTTTTCTTCTACAACTTGCTTTTCTTGTGATTCCACAGTCTGTGATTGAATTTTTTGCAAGTTTACTTCTATTATTTTGTCCTGAGTAGCAGGAATATTTATTTCGAAGGGTTCAAAACCATCACGCATCACTTTTATATTATGAATGTTTTGAGACTTTTCGAGCTTAAATTTAAAAGGTTTTGCAGCTTTTTGTCCATCAAGGAATACTTCTGCCTCCTGAGGCTTTACTTTCAGAGTCAAAACAATAAATTGAGTGGGGGTCGGAGTTGTTTCTACCACTTCTTCATTTGATGCGTCCTTTACCGGGTTTAAGCCTTCGAGTAATGAACCGGCACCCTCTTTTTCTTCAGGTGTTTCTTTTTGTTGTTCCCCTTCAATCTTTTTTTCTTCATTGGTTATCGGAGTGATATTATTATCTGCTTGTTTTTCATTTTGCTCTTCTTTATTATAAGAGTTCTCAGGAGCTATAGTTTGACCTGTCTTTGGTTTCTGTTGTGCTATTATGTTCTTCGATGGTTTACCGCCAACAAAATATGTTTTCATTCCCCAGATAAGAACCAATATAACAAGGGCAATTCCTCCGAGAATAAACCATTTAAGATGCCTTGTTGGCATAATTGGAGCAAGTGATTCTTCCTGAATCTCAATTCTTTTTACAGAAGTTGCTGTTTTTGGAACAGTAGTTTCAGGAATTCTATCTTTGCTCTGAGTTTCGATTTCTTTAACATTTACTGCAGATGGAGGTGGTGGAGCCAGTGGTTTGCTTTGTGATTCTGTAGTGGAGGGGGGAAGTGGTGGTTTTGTTGGTGGTCTTGATGTCCTTGGAACGAGTTTTCTTTCTTCTTTCCATGCGTCAGTTCTGTCATCGTAAGGAAGAACTGGTGCTGATGGTGGTGCCTCAGGTGGTGAGGAGTGTCGCTGAATTGCTTCTTTTATTTGTGATGGCGTCGAAGAATCGAATTTTTGAGTAGCCCCAGTTGCTATTTCTGGAGGTGGGATTGAAATAGGGTATTCCATTCTGATAGTTCCCATTTTTGATCTTTGGGGTTTTGCAGATTCCTCCTCTTTTCTGGTTTTTAACTCTGGTGCTTCAGCAATATGTGATGTAGCGAAACTGGCAATCTGTAATAATTTATTAAGTTTGACTGGTTCTTCGGCGAGGAATCCTTGAAGCGTCTGGGCAAACTGGCTGGCATTTTTAAACCTATCTTTTGGGAAAATCGCCATAGCCCTCCTTAAATTGTAGTCTATTACAGAAGGGAGTTCGGGAACTATTTCTGTCGCACCAATAAAACCTGGAACTTTATCAGGTTTCGGGGGAATTCCATCGGGGTAAGGGAACCTGCCTGTAAGAAGTCTGTATAAAATGACGCCAGCAGAGAAAATATCGGAGGCATCTTCTGTAATTCCTTCTCGTACCTGCTCAGGTGCTCTATATAAGATTATATTGCTTTTGTTTTTTGAAGCCTCAGGAACTGCATTTTCGAGGATATATTCACCGAAATCTGTTGCTTTAATTTCGAGATTTCCACCGTCACCTTCAATTAAAAAAATATCGGAGGGAGTGAGTCTTCCACTTTTTATTCCAGTTTCATGGATTGCTGATAATGCCTGAAGAATTCCTTTTAAAATCCAGGCAGATTCAGGTAAAGCAAGTTTAACTTCGTTTTGATTAAGAGCAGAAATAAATTTTTCGAGTGATATACCCGGAATATGTTCTCTTATTAATATTGGTGCCCCGGATGCATCTTTTCCTATTTCGAATACCTTCGCTACATTTTCATGTTCTATATTCATCCACTTTTTAAGTGACTCGAGATACTCAGTTAAAACTGATTGATTTTTGAGATACTGGGGATGAACTACCTTGCTGATAAATAATTTTTCTCCACCAGATGTTTCCTTGACTTTAAATGTTCCTCCAGCAAACCATTCTCCAAGAAACTCGACTATCTGGTATTTCCCTAAAAGTGTTTGCCCTAACATCCTCTCGCCAAAAGGAATAGGCATACCTGTAATAGGGCAAAAATGATTTATTTTTTCATGTTGTTTTCCACAATGCGGGCAATCAAACATTTTCTCACCCTGATTTATGCTTAAACAAAAATTTTATAGTAATTTTTATGATAAATTTAAAAATATTCAATATTAGATGTTAAATTTTAGTTTCTATTTGATTTTAAGGTTTTTTATTCGGGTTTTATTCCTCGAATCTATTAACTATTTTGTTTTTTTTGTGCCGAATATATCTTTTAATGCTCCTCCTAATTCCTTGATTCCTTTTTCGAACTCCTTTGCTATACCATCAAGTTCATTGCTTTTTTGGTGAGTTGTGTTTTGGGGAGATGGGGTAAAAGTATCAGAAACCTTTTGCTGTGGATAATTTTTTGCAGTATTTTGGACAGGTTGGGATCTGGCTTGAGGAAGAAGATGTTCCAGACAATCTCTAATCCGCCATCCTGCTTTTTGATAAGCATCAATTTGGGGATACAGGTTCATGACTTCCTGGCATATTCCCTGAGTTTCTTGAAGTACCAGATTCAAAATTCCCTGTAGCTCTGTTATTGAAATTGTTTGAGTGTTGTATAGTCTGGATTTTATTCTTGTTATTACTGAGTCACGAAGATCAATCATTGATTGTTTTTCATCAGGAAAATTACTTTTTAAATCAGTCATTTTAATTTTCTCCAGTTTAAACATATTTTAAGGCACAATAATTTTTTAGTCAAATAAAAGATAAACGGTATGGCTAATATTACATCTATTAAAAATAAATGTTATTTAAAAAGCACGAAATTGATTATCATTCCTGAAGTAGTAAAAAGGGACAAAATTCCACCATTTTTTTGAACCATTCCTATTTTCAAAATGATTTCATAAGGTTAAAATACAAGTAGAAAAATTGGAAAAGATATATAAAAAAAGTTTTTTTGCAGGAAATTTTTTTTGCAGGCTTTGGTGGAGTGGTAAAGGGGTGAAAAAATTTGAGTTTAAGTATTTTAGACGAAGAGCCAAACGGGAAAGAGAGAGTGAAAAAAAAGGACTGAAGCAGTCTGTTCCTGAGTTTGTGAGTAAAACGATTTTTTTGCTGGAAAAGTATTTTAACGGGGAAAAAGTAAAGTTTGAAGGTATTCCGGTAGATACAGGCAATTTAAGTGATTTTTCTCGTTCTGTTTATAAAGTTGTAAGAAATGTTTCATATGGAAAAACTATTTCTTATAGCGAAGTAGCTCGCCTGGCCGGTTTTAGTGGAGCATGTAGAGCAGTTGGTTCTGCATTAAAACGAAATCCAGTTCCAATTATTATTCCATGTCACAGGGTTGTGAAGAAAAACGGAGATGTAGGGGGTTTTTCAGCATCAGGTGGGGTAGCGACTAAAATCAAACTTTTACAAATAGAAGGTCTGATTTTTATTTTCTTTTTTGTATGTATGTTTTTGGGTTGTTGCAGAATCTGCAGGAATGGCGGTTCACTTCTTGCAGAGGAAAATTTCAAATCTTCCGCTGTTGAAGTTTCCTTCAGCAACATGTGCTCTGATGATGTAGTGGTTAATGATGTAAAAGTGGTTCTAATGTATTCAAGAAAAATCGAATCAAGTTCGAATGGTTTTAATTTTTCCCGACGGGAAAAAACACTTTTTGGAGAGAGCAATTTGCTGGGGAAAATTCGAATACCTTCAGGTGAATATTTTTTAAAATATTCAATTTTGTTAAATAAGAATGGAAATGAAAATAAAATTTTATCAAATTCGAGCGAAATTTTTATTAAAAAAGGGAAAATTTTTCTTGATATTACCCTCGTAAAGTCTGAAGATGGGTGCAAAATCAATTTTTATTTAGATTCCGGAGATAGCCGGCAGGAAAAATGTTATGAATCAGATTCTTCTGAAATTGCAAACCCTCCGTGTTAACATCTATTTTAAATAAATTCAAAGTCGATTCTCGCTGAAGGAATAGGTTCCTGCTTTCGCAGGAACAGAGATGGCAGGTTCCGCCGTACGGTGGTGGCTGTGAGCGGAGTCGTCCTTCGACTCCGATGAGGAACCGTTTGTAATTCTTATACTCAGTTCCATAGTTGGAAGGTTAGTTTTCATTGTTAACACCTTATTCAATGTACAGATGGAATTTACGAATTCAGGTTTATCCTGAATATAAGTATCGTCGACAAAAAATTTAGCTAATGACCATTTGTTCATATCGCAAAAAAAAATTTTTAAAAAAAGTTGACAGCGTTTTGGGAAAAATGGTATCAATTGGGAAGTAATGGTAAAGTTATGGTAATTTTGGGAATATAATCGGGAGATTCTTACTATGTTTCGAGGAAGATATCCTATAAAGATGGAAGCGAGAGGGAGAATCTCCATTCCTGTGAAAATCAGGGAATTATTGAATGTTGCTTATGACGGAAAGCTGATACTGAGTTGTGGCTTTTTTGAGAAGATGCCCCATATTCTGATTGTACCTCTTAAAGAATGGGAAAGGTTCGAGTCCAGACCTCCGATGGATAGCATTCTCGATCATGACGAAGGAAGTTTTTTAATGAGATTAAGAACAATTGGTAGTTGTGAAGAAGTTAAAATTGATGAACATGGAAGAATTGTACTTCCGGATTTCATGAGAGAGTATGCAAATTTAGGTAAGGAATTGGTTCTTGTTGGTCTCGGCAATTATATGGCAATTTTCTCTCCCGATGTTCTCAGTGAAGCAAGTAAGAATGCAGAAAAAAATCTTGGGAGGATAAGAGAATCGCTAACGGTAAAGACACTGGTTTCCGCGGAAGGTGGAAACATATCCCGGTAATGGTGAATGAGGTTATTCGGTTATTAAAACCGCAGTCTATGAAAATATATTGCGATTTGACTGTTGGAGAGGGTGGACACGCAGAAGCGATTCTCGAAGCAAGCTCTCCTGAGGGTAAACTGGTGGGATTTGACAGAGATGAAAAAATTCTCGAAGTTGCGAGGGAAAGACTTTTGAAGTTTCAGGGGAAACGAGTTGAACTCAGGAAGGCAAAATTTTCGTGTTTGAAGGAAGAGATGAGAAAGCTTGGCATTAAAGGATTCGATGGAATACTGGCGGATTTTGGTATTTCATCTTTCCAGCTTGAGGATAATGACAGAGGTTTTTCTTTCAATTCAGACGGATTTCTCGACATGAGAATGGATATGACTCAATCTTTAAAAGCATGGGATATAGTAAATTGCTTCGATTATAGCCGGATTGTTCAAATATTGAGGGAATATGGACAGGAAAGGTATGCCGGAAAGATTTCCAGATTGATTCAGAGGGAAAGGTTGAAAAAAAGTATTGATACTTCCCGTGAATTGGCGTTACTGGTAAGGAAAGCAATCGGAAGAAATATTAGTGGCAGGATAGATTCTGCTACACGGACATTTCAGGCTTTAAGAATTGCTGTCAACGACGAGTTGGGTGAAATTTCTTCACTTATGTCCGATGTATTTTCATGTCTCAATCCTGAAGGGGTTTTTGTTTGCATTTCATACCATTCTCTTGAGGACTCTATAGTTAAAAAAAGTATGAAGGAGGCGCAAAAGCGGAGCATGATAAAAATTTTAACTCCCAAACCGCTAATGCCGTCTTCGTTTGAAATAGAAGAAAATAGGAGGGCAAGAAGTGCTCGTATGAGAGCAGCTATGAAACTTTGTGCCGAAGGGGTAGGTGATGATTAAAAGTGCTTTCAATAGTAATAACTCTGTAAAGAATTCATCACTTTTTTTATCAATCCTTTTTTTTATTACAGGATTGATAATTTTTGTTGCAGTTATGATTTTGAAACTTCATGTTCAGGGAGAGATAATAGAACTTGGATACAAACTTAATAATGTAGAAAACAAGAAAAAAGGTTTAATTCAGGAAAAGAAAAAACTTGATATTGAAATACAATATTTGAAATCACCTGATAGGATTGATGAACTGGCGGAAGGATTTGGAATGAAAATTCCAGATTCCGAGAGGATAATACATTTAAAGAGACGCAGTGTAATGGCAAACAGGTAAGAAGAATGGCTCAGGATTTTTCAAAAATAATCAAGTGGGTCAGGATAAGAATAGTGATGGTAGTTTGTTTAATGATTATGGCATCTATTGCAATATTAATCCGGGCATTCGACCTTCAGGTTGCTCGTGGTGAAGAATTTCGGAAAAAGGCGATGGAACAGCAAATCAGGACCGCTATACTTCCTCCGTCAAGAGGAGCCATTCTGGATAGAAATGGAAGTCCAATGGCAGTTAGTATAATGGTTCCTTCCATATATGCAAATACAGAGGATATAGAAAATATAGAAAAAACTACTGGTTATATTTCTAAGATACTGGATACTTCAGAAGAAAAATTAAGTGAATTACTAAAATCTAAAAAAGGTTTTGTCTGGATAAAGCGAAGGGTAACAGAAGAGGAAGCTAAAAAGATTAAGGAGCTATCGTTACCGGGAATAAATATTACATACGAGAGCAAACGTTTTTATCCTAACCGCAATGTTGCATCTCATGTGATAGGTATGAGTGGTTATGATGCTCAGGGACTGGAAGGGCTGGAGTATCAATATGATAAAGAACTTAAGGGACCAAAACCTGTTATTACGGGGCTTCGGGATGCCGCAGGAAGAATGATTTTTTCTTCTGGTATAAATGAAGAAAACATGGAAAGGGAAAAATCAATAGTTTTGACTATTGATAAGGCAATTCAAAGTATTGTTGAAAAAGAACTTGAATATTTTGTAAGGTTATTTGAAGCAAAATCTGCTTCATTGGTTATGGTTCGCCCGTCGACGGGGGAGATTCTTGCTATGGCTAATTACCCTGATTTCGACCCCAATTTTTACTGGGAAAGTAGTCCCGAGTTACGGAGAAATAGAGCTGTAACCGATAGATTCGAACCAGGCTCCACTATGAAAATTTTTACCATGTCAGCAGCACTGGATATGGGTTTGATAAAATTAAGCGACCTTTTTTATTGTTATAATGGTGAAATGAGAATAGGGGACCTTGTAATACGGGATTCCCATCGTAATGGATGGTTAACACCTATTCAGATTCTACAGAAATCAAGTAATGTTGGAATAAGTCAAATTGCTTTTATGATAGGAAAGGAGAAGCTGTACCAGGTTCTTACCAGATTTGGTTTTGGTTCTAAAACCGAAATCCCATTTCCCGGAGAGACATCAGGATTTCTCAGACATTATCGTGAGTGGTATGATGTCGATCTTGCAAGCATTTCTTTTGGACATGGGATAGGGGTTTCAGTTTTACAGCTTGCTATGGCAGTATCCGCCATTGCGAATGGAGGGAAATTGCTAAAACCTCTTCTTGTAAAAAGTGTGGTTTCATCAAATGGGAGCAGGATTAAAGAATATACTCCAAAGGTTGTTAGAAAAGTAATTGAACCTCGAACTGCTAAGATAATTGCAAGAATGATGGTTGCAGTAACCCAGCAGGGAGGAACAGGTACTGAAGCAGCAATTCCGGGTTTTGAAGTTTCAGGGAAGACCGGAACTGCACAAAAACCTGATACAATTTCAGGGGGGTATTCGACCGATAAGTGGATAGCTTCTTTTGTTGGTTTTGTTCCTACAGAAGACCCTCAAATTGCAATGGCTATAATGTTCGATGAACCTACAATAAGTTACTATGGGGGCGTAGTTGCAGCTCCTGTTTTCAGAAGGGTGGCAGAAAAAACTTTAAAGATTTTAGGAGTAACTCCCAATAAATCTTTGTTTGGTGATAAAAATTTGCTTACTACAATACAGCAACAGGGGACAGATGATAATAGAGAAGACAATTCAGAGGGGGGAATTGAATTGGGTAATGGAAGCATCCAGAACAATGAAGATGAAGGCGGTGGGGAGCAAGGGGGTATGAATTCACAGGATACAAACGACAACGAATGCAGCGGCGATTGTGTCGTGGTGCCATCTTTCAATGGGTTGTCGCTCCGTGAGGCGATTCTTAGAGCATCATCCACGGGAATTGAGATTATTCCACAAGGAGTTGGAAGAGCAACCCAGCAATCGATTGCATCAGGCATTAAGGTGCCGAGGGGAGCGAAGGTTACAGTTACTTTTGTGCCTCCTTCGGTGCTTTAAAAAGAGGATGAATAAAATGGGCTATACCAATCTCAAAGATATCCTTTCTGGTGTTGAGGTAAAGGAAATCAGAGGGGATGTCGGGATAAATGTTACCTCAATCGCTTATGATAGTCGAAAAGTTTCTCCGAATTCTGTTTTTGTTGCAATAGAGGGGTTTAAAGCCAATGGAACCATGTTTATTGAAGATGCTTTTCGCAGGGGTGCAAAAGTTATTGTTTGTTCGAGTTCTGAGGATGGTTTATTACCCTCTTTGCCTGTAACATGGATATTCGTTAGCGATACAAGGGTTGCCCTTTCAAAACTTTCTGCAAATTTTTATGGACACCCAACGCGTAAGTTAAAGGTAGCTGGTATCACAGGTACGGCTGGGAAGACAACAATAGCGTATCTAATTTATACTATTTTTAATGCAGGGGGAGTTCCATCCGGATTGATGGGAACAATTGAAGTTCTTATAGGTTCGGAAAGATTAAAAAGCAAGCTTACTACACCGGAATCCCTGGATATTCATGCTCTTGCTGATAAGATGCTTTCGTCAGGCATGAAAGCAATGGTGATGGAAGTGTCTTCTCATTCTTTAAAACTTCACAGAGTTTCGGATGTGGATTTTGATTTTGCGGTGTTTACAAATTTGGGGCATGACCATCTCGATTTTCATGGTGATATTAATGATTATCTGAAAAGTAAGGCGATACTCTTTTCTAAAATTTTAAAAGCAGAAGAAGGAAGAGGAGCAGTTGTAAATGGGGATGACCCTGCGTCCTCTAAGATAATTTCTGATTACAGGGGAAAAGTTCTTCGCTATGGCATGAGTGGAAATCCAAATTTAGACATATACCCTGAAAAGTACGAAGTTTCACTAAAGGGAATTGAAGCAACAATAAAATCTCCATGGGGAAGGTTATGTGTTTCTTCTCCATTAATTGGGTATCACAATCTGATGAATATTATGGGTGCTTGTGGGGTAGCTTTACTTGCAGGGATACCGATTGATTTAATTGAAAAGGGAGTTGCATCACTCAAGAAGGTTTCAGGTAGGATGGAGGTTATTCAAGGTAAAGATGGGGTAATAGCAATCGTTGATTATTCGCATACTCCGGATTCTTTAAAATCTGCCCTTGAGTCAATAGCAAAAATGGCAAATGGAAGAATTATAACCGTTTTTGGTGCTGGAGGAGATAGAGATATTCAGAAACGTCCACTTATGGGAATGGCAGTGGCGGAAAAAAGTACAGCATGTATTTTAACTTCCGATAATCCACGAAGTGAAGACCCTATGAGCATAATTGAAATGATAAGAACCGGGCTTGAAAGAGGGGGATTTAAAAGAGCGGATGGCAGTCTTTCTGAAGGGAAGTATTTAATTGAGCCAGACAGGAGAAAGGCTATCGAAATAGCGGTGAAAAATGCATTGCCGGGGGATGTAATACTTGTGGCAGGAAAGGGACACGAAGATTATCAGATTTTCAGAGATAGGGTTATTCACTTTGACGATAAGGAAGAGCTGCTTTCGGTGATGATGAGGTGCGGGTTGATAGAAAGTGGTTGCAAATGATGGCAGGTATTTGAAAGTTAATGATTTCGGGGGTTGGTGTGCGGGGAACCAGGTGCTGCGGAAGGATGGTGAAAATGTGAGATAGGGAGAGGGGATGGATGTTGAGGGGGTTAGGTTGAGGAGGATAGGATTGATATGGAGGAGATGGTGTGTGGTGGATTGTGGTTGAGAGATTGATGAGGAGGTGCAGGAAAAGGATTCGAGCAGGGGAACGGATGTTATAAAGCAGGGTAGGTCGAGGGCTCGAATGGTTGTGGATGATGTGGTGTGGAAACAGTGGTGTGTGGAGGGTGGGGATGTGAGTTAGGGTGAGGAAGAAGCGATGAGGGATGGTTGCGAGGGTTAAGGAGGCAGTAGCACCTGGTTTCTCGCATACCAACTTTTTTAATATTAAACTATAAGGTCAGATTAGTCTTCATGGGGCATCCAAGACATAGCACTGAATTCCTTCGTAAGTATAACCATGCGTGCTCACAGCACTATCTCTTTATGCGGCGTTAATTGTATAAAAGTGGTCGCTTACACTTCCTCCCTTAAATAATCTGAATAATGGCACTGTCATTCCTGAAACATCAGTTGGTGAACAATAACCTATGTTACCCTCCCAAATCCACCCCCCTCTAATTGCATTATCTTTTTCTTCTGAACTCGTTGTGTAAAAATGGTCCTGACCATAGGGGTCGTATAACCTGAAAAGTTCAACTGTTGAAAAAAAATTCCGGAAACCTGTGCTGAATAGTTATACCATCCTATTCCTTCGTATACATAATTTGGTGGAGTTGATGGGGTATTTTGATAAAAATGCTCCCCGCATGAGCCACACCAGTACCTGTAAACCGGAATTCTACATCCACCTGAATTATCAGGGGAACCGTCACAATTATCATCCGTTCCATTGCATATTTCCCCTGGAGGTATGCAACTTTCCCATGTACATGTTGAAGAACATGTTTTAGTTCCTGTGGTGCCAGACGATGTTGTGCATGAAGTAACTTCACCAGGAGTGCATACTCCCTCTCCTGCACATGTTCCCCATGTGCATGAACCGGAACATATTTGAATCCCGCATCGACCGTATGGGCGTGTTAGTAGTGCTTCGTGACCCTGCCTCCTCCGTCCCCATGATTAAGCCACCCGTAACCTCCTTTCAGTTTACAATGTCGTCGTCGTCATTATCTTTCTGAGGCTCTTCTCCCTCTTCCCCTTCCTGAGTTGTTTCATCCTTTTTCTTCATTGCCTCTTTTTTAATATGTTCTATGTAGGTGTCTATTTCGATTTGCGTGGTTTTGCTCTGCTGAATTAGAGGCTCAAGGTCAATTGAAACACCTGAAAGCAGGGAAAATTTTTCCAGTACTGCGCATGAAGCGGGGTAATATGGAATTTGAGTAGCATAATATGGAAGTTCTCCTAAAAGACAGGTTGCAGTCATTCCAAAAGAAGGTGCTATTCCAACAAGTACCCCATTCAGACCACTTATCTGTCCGTCAGTCATTGGAAGAATGTCGAAGGATTTCATTTTTTGGAGCATTGCTGGCATTGTTGTACATCCCCAAACTTTTGATGCTGAGCGGTGACTAATACCTGTAACCATTGCTGCAAAAGTGAATACTTCAGTGCATCCCAGTTCTTTTGCCATTCCGAGAATTTCCTTTGAAACCAAGAGCTCTTTTCCTGCTACTGGTTGCTCATCTCCTATAAAAAAAATAAGACTGCGTTTTGAATCGTCTGGCTTATAATAAAAGGCTTTACCATCGGGGATTTCGAGCATTTCCACAAGTCCTTGATTAACATTTATGCCCCGTAACTGATAAATGTCTGGCATTTCAAATTGAGCAAGTAAATGTGTTTCAAGATGCTCTATAAGGTAAGCAACTGCCTTGTATGCCACAAGCCCCATTCCTGGCCATCCGGCTACCAGAATTGGATTATTTAGTTTTGGATTTGTTATTTTATTCATATTATAAATCTTAAATCTTTTTTCTTTATCGTCAAGATAATAAAATACTTAAATTATTTCGATTAAAGAAAGAAGACGGGAGAGAGTTTCTATCTTGTATACATCTTCATCAACAAGAGGAATTTTAAAATACAAAGGCACATTTGCGGTCATTTTTTTCAATTTTTTAATTTGAAGATTTTCTGATTCGTAAATTCTTTCCATTTGTTTAACATTTTTTAACAGTTTTTCTTCGAGAGCTTTGTTTTTTAAATGTACTTTTCTGTTTGAATTTTTTCTCCATGATGGCATTACTCGATTGATGATAAAAGCATTTGTAGAAAGACCCTCGGTGAGAATTTTTTGATGGAGAGTAATGCTTTCGCCGAGAGATTGTGGAGAAGGGGATGTAACCTGCACGATTTTAACAGAACCATTTAAAATATCATACCTTATCTTTTCACATGACAAACATATATTCTCCAGGCTTTCTCGATTAAATGCAATGAAGTTTGAAAGTTCTTCAAGAAAAGGGAGTCCTACCATTTTTCCTATGGAGCGATATAAAAGGTTTTTACCTTTAATGAGAACTTTATTGCCAATCATTGACTCAATATTCCATCCTCCTAAGATTCCAAGCAGAGGGCTTCTGATGGCTTTTTGAATTTTTTGAGGCATTTCAATAAAGTCTATGCCGTGATTTGCCGGAGCAGTGTCTACGATTATAGTATCCCACCTTTTCATGTTTTTAAGTTCGTATATCATGTCCATTCCTGCGAGTTCATGCAGTCCTCGAAGGGTGTTTCGCATATAAATATAAATGGGATTTTTCAGTATATCTTCCCATTTGTATTCTGGAATATATTTTTGCATTGCATGGTCTATTACCCATGCTCCATGCAAAACGAGCAAGTCCAATTTCTCCTGTATTTTAATTGTTCTGCTTTCGATTGTTGTTGCTTCGGCTAGCAACCTATCTTTTTTCTTGAAATTGTAGTTTTCCTCTTCCCTGTTATTTTTTAAAATCCCTGATTGGTTGCTTATAGGTATTCCAAGCACCTGCGAGAGGCGCTCGGATGGGTCTATTGTGGCGCAAAGTACTTTTTTCCCCTTTTTCGCAGCAAATACCCCGAGCATTGCAGTTACCGTTGTTTTTCCAACACCACCTGGTCCGATACAAATAGCAATGTTTTCTTCTACAAGTTTTTCGAGATGCGAGTTTATGCTGTTCATTTTAAATCCGAAGTGGAATTTTTTTCTTTCATTTTTGATTCGAGAATCTGGTAAGCCATAAAGAGTTGATAATCCTTTGAAAACAATTTTAGGTCCTCGTATTTATTTTCTTTATTCGAAGGAGAATTTGAAGGTTTGAGATGTCCCTGTAAATTTTTTTCAGTAAATAGATTGTTAGAAGTCAAAGGGTCCCATTCCACCTGCGGTACTACAAAATCAGGTTCAATTCCTTCTGCCTGGATTATTTTTCCGGATGGAGTTGCGTAAAGAGCCGTAGTTAGTTTCAAAGCTGAACCGTCGGGTAGTCTTATTATATTTTGAATTGTACCTTTTCCAAAGGTTTTCATTCCCACAACCCAGGCCCTTGCATTATCGTGAAGTGCGCCAGCAAAAACTTCAGCAGCTGAAGCTGTATATTCATTTACAATGACAACGATTGGAAAACCACTTCTTGTTCCCACTTTGTGTGCCTTTTCTGTTTCGAGAATTTCTCCTGAAGATTTTCGTGTGGTTAAAATTATTCCGCTGGATAAAAATTCATCAGCAAGGTATACTGCCTGTTCAAGGAGTCCACCAGGATTATTTCGTAAATCAATTATAAGCCCCCCTATGTTTCCCTTCCATTCGTTTGATTTTTTATCGAGGATTTGTCTGATGCATTCAACAGTTCCTTCCTGAAAGACTTTTATGGAAATTAGTAGTGTTTTTTGTTCTTCGCTTATGGTTTTTGCTTCGACACTTTGTATTTTAATTATCTGTCTTTCTATTTCTACATCAAATACTTTATCTTCGCCTCTTCTGATTTTGAGTTTGACGGAGGTGCCAGGTTTTCCTCGCATTACTTTTATTGCATCTTCAATGTTCATGGTGAAGGTTGGAATGTTGTCTATGGAAAGTATTTCGTCACCACTTAAAATACCAGCTTTTTCAGAAGGGGTCCCAGGCAGAGGCGATATTACTACAAGCCTTCCAAATCTAAATTCAACTTCTAAGCCCACTCCACCAAATTTTCCTTCCAGATCTTCCAGCATGGTTTTGTATTCCTGTGGTGATAGATAACTACTATGAGGGTCGAGTGATTCAACCATTCCCTTTATGGCACCGTAAATTAGTCGGTCAGTACTTACTTCTTCAACATAGGATGATTGAATGTGAGCAAGCACTTTAGAAAATATGGTTAGAGGATAGTACTTACTTTCTTCTTTTTTACCGGCATGGGTGTTTAATTCTACAAAAGTGATTATGAAAATTAGTAAAATGGTAAATATTAAAAGGATAATAGAAGATGTCTTGAAAGCCTGTATTTTCCGATGCATAATTAAGGTATATTATATAAAAAATTTTTTTATTACAAATCAATAAAACCTGGAATAATGATGAAAGCCGGTAATAATTTCATTGCGAGGATTACAATTTTGATGTTTTGTTCATCCTGTGCTCTGGATACTACGGGTAGATTTATCGGAAGTGATGCTTATTTAAATGATATTGAGGAAGGAAAAGAAGAAAAAACCGAAGAACAAACAGTTGAGATAACAGCTTTTTGCCAGCCCGGTAACTACTGCGATAATGGAGGATATTGTTGTAATAAAGAAGGAAATCTGGGGTGTTTCACGGATGCAACAGATTGCGATTGTGGTGTTTCGGAATCAATATGTTCAAATCAGGGGATGTTTTGTTGTGAAGTTGAATCCGGAAAACATGTATGCAGGGAAAATCTTGAAGGGTGTTTGTGTTCAGATCCATATAACCCTCAAAGTTGTGGTGGAAACATGATTTGCTGTAAAACTGAACCTTCTTTACCGTATAGATGTGCGATTTCTTCCATTGGATGTATTTGCGATAAATCTAATCCTTCTGCCTCATCTTACTGCGGTAGTGGCAATATTTGTTGTTCAAAGGGGGATTACTCCCGTTGCGTGCCTGAGACAGAGTCTCAGGATTGCCTTTGTACTGTTCGGGGATTCGATCCTGCTGAATGTGGTAATGTAAAGAGTTATTGTTGTGCAAGGGATTCTGGAATGAAATGTGGTGAAAGTATGGAGGGTTGCTTTTGTAGCGAGGTAGGGGATTCGTTTTGCGGTTCACTATCATGCTGTGATAAGGAAGGAAAATTTATCTGTGTTTCGAACCCGGATGGTTGTGAGTGCAATTCAAATTTCGATTGCGGTTCAGGAGGATTTTTCTGTTGCAGAAAATATTATGAAAATAGAAAATTTTGCCACACGAATCAGTGCGATTGTGATTGTGATGATTTTCCAAATAAAAGTTGTGGCAATTTTTGGGATGGGTGGAGTTGTGACATTTGGGGGTATTGCGACAATGCTTTTGTCTGCTGGTTTTAGTAATGAAATTTTCTGATAACAAATTACCAGTTGCCGTTATAGGAACTGCAGGGCACATAGACCATGGTAAAAGTGCGCTTGTAAAAGCATTAACCGGTATAGACCCCGATAGGCTCCTCGAAGAAAAAAAAAGAGGAATAACAATTGAACTTGGGTATGCTTTTTTAGACCTCCCGTCTGGCAGAAGAATAAGCATTATAGATGTCCCCGGGCATGAGCGTTTTGTAAAAACAATGGCGCAGGGTGCAAGTGTTGTGCAGATAGCACTTTTAGTTGTAGATTCAGGTGAAGGTGTTAAACCGCAGACATTAGAGCATCTTCATATTCTTCAAAGCATGGGGCTTAAAAAAGGGGTTATTGCTCTTACCAAATGCGATAACACGGATATGGATTTACAGGAAATAGCAGAAGGGGAAGTGAAGGAAGTAACGAGAGGAACATTTCTTGAAAATGCACCAATAATTAGAACAAGCGCGGTTACCTGTCAGGGCTTTGAAGAATTGAAGCAGGCATTAGATAAAGCTGTCTCCAGTCTTGGGCTGGAACTTGAGGAACTGCCGCTCAGGATTCCTGTTGACAGGATTTTTTCTGTTCAGGGTTTTGGGACTGTGATAACTGGCACACTTACAGGAGGAAAGATAATCGAAGGTCAGGAAGTTACTTTGATGCCCCTTGGAAATTCATTCAAAGTAAGAAGCATAGAGGTTCATAATGAAAGGGTAAGCAGGGCAAGTGCCCCCTGCAGAGTTGCTCTTAATTTACCCGGACTGAATGTTGATCGTGAAATCAGAGGACAATGGATTACAGAGCAGGGTGTTTTCGAACCAACAACTCATATGCTCGTTCTTCTTGAGCCTATGCCATGGGTTCATAAGGAGGTAAAACTTCCCGCTTTTTTATCAATGAATATTGGGAGTGGAATTTTTGAGTGTCGTGTTTATGCGTCTCAAGGGTTGGTCGCAAACAAAAAAGTGATTGCAAGAATTTCTCTTTCCAGTCCAATAATTGCAAGGACGATGGATCGTTTTATTCTGCGATCACCTGGAATTTCATCAAAAGGATATTCTGTTGTAGCAGGTGGAATTGTTATTGACCCAGTTTTACGAGGGAAAAAAGTTCCTCCGCTTGTTTCAGCGGTTTATTCAAATCTACAGTTTATGAAACCTTTTGATTTTATCATAACTGCTCTGCAAATAGCAGGAAGTAAGGGACTTGGTGAAAAATCGTTGTTTTTAAAAACTGCTTTGAATAAAAGGGAATTTGATAATACTGTTGAGAGTCTCACCGAAAGCAAAAAAATTGTAAAAACTCGTGAAGGAATTATTTTTGAAAAAGGTATCTTTGATGAAGTCTGTACTAAAGCTCATGAGGTACTCAAAAATTTTCACAACCAGAATCCAGAACTTTCTGGGATGAAAAGGGAAGAACTATTAGGAGCGATAATTCCACGAGTGGAAGAGAGTTTAATAAAAACAGTGATAGATTTCAATGTGAATAATGGCAGGTGGAAAATAGACGGAGATATTATAAAAATTGCAGGGTTTGCACCGGGTGCTGATGAAAAAATAACAAAACTTTCTAATGAAATTATTAAGATTTGTAATTCGAATGTTACAAATCCAGTTTCTCTAAGTGAACTTCCTGGACTTTTAGGGGAAAGTGCCGGGAATATTAATCGTGCCATAAATTTTTTACAAACAAGTGGAAAAGTTGTTATTCTGGAAGGAGAGTTTCTTTTCATGAAGGACTTTCTTGAAAGTTTTGTTTCTAAAGTTGAAAAATTTTTTTCTCATTCAATTGAGCTTCGTATATCAGATTTAAAAAATTTAGTCGGTTTAAGCAGAAAGTACACTCTTCCTCTTGCACGATACCTTGATGACATCGGAGTGACAATCAGGCGTGGAGAGGTTAGAATAAAAAGAGGGTCGTGATTAAAATTTACCTTCTATCATTATATCACTCCCTGATTTTTTAAAATGAAAATCCTTTATTTTTATGGCATCAGAGATTTTTTCGATACCTCTTCCGCTGAAAAAGGAAGGGGAATTTTCTCCTCCTATAAGGATAGGTGAAAGAAACAGAGTTATAGCATCCGCCAGTTTTTGTTCTATAAAAGAGGTGATTAATTTTCCTCCTCCTTCTACGAGAATGGAAGTGATACCCATTTTGCCAAGCCGGATTAAGAGGTCATTAAGGTCAACTTTGCCGTATGAATCTCTTGAGCAAAGAAGGATTTTCCCTCCTTTTGATATTATTTCTTCCTTTCTTTTTGAATCGGCAGCACAGGCAATAATGGTTGGAAAAATTTGGGTATTCTCGAGAATCTTACTCGAGACTGGTAATTTCAAATTTGTATCAACAACAATTCGAATTGGTGGTTCCCCATTCCATTTAAATTTTCTTACAGTGAGCATTGGGTTGTCTTTTAAGACAGTTGAGATTCCAATCATTACTGCATCATGGTAAGCTCTAAGCTTGTGCACCTCTTTTAATGATTTCTCTGATGATATCCACTGTGAATCCCCTGCAGGAGTTGCAATTTTTCCGTCGAGGCTGATAGCTGATTTTATTCTTACAAATGGAACAGATTTTATAATGTATTTTGACCATTCTTCGATTAGTGACATGCACATTTCATGGATTCGTCCAGTTTCAACGATGGTTTCAATGCCGCTCATTTTCAAAATTTCCACACTTCGCCCATTTTCGTTAGGGTTTGGGTCAATCGCTCCAATGAATACTCTCTTTATACCTGCTTTTTTTATTGCTTCAGTGCATGGAGGAGTTTTACCGTATAGATGGCATGGCTCAAGAGTAACTATCAAATCAGCCCCTTTTGCTTCTTCTCCTGCCATTTTAAGAGCCAGTGCTTCTGCATGTGCTTCTCCCGCTTTTTTATGAAACGCAGATGATATGATTTTACCGTTTTTCACAACCAATGCTCCGACTTTAGGATTCGGACTTGGACGGGCGGAAAAGGCTAAAGAAACCGCTTTTTTAAAAAAGTGTTGTTTAAGGTTTTCATCCATTTATTCGGTATTCAAGTTTTATGAAATCCTCTTTTTGATTCTATGATGTTTGTCAGTTCCTGCATGAATTCATTTATATCCCTGAATGACCTGTATACGCTTGCAAAACGTACATAAGCTACATCATCAATTTTTTTTAAATAGTTCATCACCCATTCTCCAATATAAGAGGATGTAATTTCCTTTTCCCCTTTGGAAATGATTTCTTCTTCTAAAAACTCAGCAGCTTTTTCAATTTCGTCAATGGATACAGGTCGCTTCTGACATGCTTTTTTCATCCCTTCAATAACTTTCCTTCTATCAAATGCTTCCCTCCGACCATCTTTTTTTACAATCATTGGAAGGATTCTTTCAATCCTTTCGTATGTGGTGAATCTGTAATTGCATTTTGTACAGACCCTCCTTCTTCTGACCACATTTCCATTTAGAATTGTTCGAGAGTCAGTTACACGGCTATGACGATGCTTGCAATTTGGGCATTGCATGATTTAATGTTTTGGTACGCCCTTTTATTCAGTTCCTTTCGAGATTCTCTTTCGAACTATTTCGTAAGATTTATCGAGTTGCATATATTTTTCTATAGCAGATATTCTTTCCTCAGCAGTTTTAATATACTTTTTAAAAATCTCATTTTGTTCGGCAAACATTTTAAAATCTTTCCATGCGTTTAATGCATTTTCTCTTTTTCCCGCAAGTTCGTAAGTTGTGGCAATGTTAAAAGAGGATATTCCCTTCCACCAGATGTCACTTCCTGCCATTAAATAAGCAGTTTTGAAAGAATCAATAGCATCATCATAATTACCCAGCGCTCTGCTGGCGCATCCTGAAAAGTAATGCGCAATCGGGCTTTTGGGATTTTCCAGAGAGGCTTCCTTATATGCTTCGAGAGCTTTTTTGAAATCCTTGATGATATAGGCATTATGTCCTTTGTTTAAAATTACAAGAAATTTTGGAACCTCTGGTTTTTTTGATTCTTTCGTTTCTTTTTCCTGTTTTGATTTTGCTTCTGCAAAGCTGGAGAAAAGAAAAACTGCTAACAGAATGAAGAAAAATTTTTGAAATTTTGAGTTCCTCATTTTATTTTCCTCTCTTTAATCATTAATTTTATTTTTATCTTATTATTTTTTTTATTTCAAAAGACCTCAATCCTCCAGGAGTTTCGACGGATACCTGGTCACCTTCTTTTTTACCAATCAAAGCCCTTCCTATAGGAGATTGAATAGAAATTCTTCCTGATATTACATCAGCTTCATCAGGCCCAACCAGAGTATATTTTACTTCCTGGTTCGTCTGGAGATTCGTTACTATTACAGTTGCTCCGAATCCTGCACTTTCTCCCTGCATGGTAGAGGGGTCAATTACTTCTGCCCTCGATAATCTATCTTTAAGGTGTCTGATTTTCGCATCAATCTGCCCCTGTTTCTCTTTGGCATACTGGTATTCAGCATTCTCGGAAAGATCACCATGAGCCCTTGCTTCTTCGATTTCCTTTAAAATAGCAGGCCATTCTTCATTTTCAAGACGACGCAACTCTTCTTTTAATTTCTCAAAACCCTCGCGGGTCATTGGAATTGGCTCTTTCATGGTCTTAATCCCTGAAGTTTCAATTATTTATTTAAATTAAATATTATCTATTGCCTTTTGTCCATAATATTTTAAAATTATTTAAGTTAAATTGTTAAGCTGGATTTTTTTATGGGTAAAATCCACGCTTTGTATATTGCTGGTGTTTGATTTCGCTCATGTTATCGGTAGTCGGTAAGTGCAGTCGAAACGGACGCAGCAGGAGAATAAGTATTTAAAAATGAAAAAAAACCCAAGTTTTTCGATTAATATTAATCAAATTCCACCAGAGGGCAGGGAATTTAAGTTTTCTGTAGATTCTTCATGGGTTGATGATAATCTTGGTGATTGCGATATTTGCATTTTTTCTGAAGAAGGAAGTCTGAATGTTTTCGTAACTCCTGTAGGCTCGGACTATTATATAAAGGGAAATGTTGTGTTAACGATAAAGACAACATGTGTGAGATGTTTGAGGGCTGCGGTAATCTCATTGAATGTGCCGCTATCTTTTGTAATGGTAAAGGAAGGTTCAAGTCATTTGCTGACAAAGCAGAACCTATCGGAGCCGGGAATTAGAAGATTTTCTAATAACGAGTTGATTTTTGATGAAGAAGTCAGGGAATCCATTTTACTTGAAATGCCGATGAATCCAACATGTCCGCAGGGTTGCTCAATAGATGACCTTTACAGAGATTGAATATTTGTCCGTAAGAAAAATCAGAAGAATTTTTTATTTGTTGATTTCAAGGGAAACGCTTACCATAGATGCTTACCCTTGCGAAAGCGGGGTAGGAGCGAAGTTTTAAATCCGCATCTCCTCATTAACCCACTAAAATTGCATTAAACCCTCATGGGAAATTTTGCCCACCCCCACGAATGAAAATTTAAATCAATAGATTCCTGCTGAGTTTACCCCTGCGAATGCAGGGGCAGGAATGACTTCTTATCCTCATGGAAGTAGAAATTTAAATGACCTTCCTCTGTCATTCCCGTGGAGGCGGGAATCCATGGCGGTTTATGTGTCATTTTCATAGTAAAAAAATGAAGTGTGGCAAAGGTCGGTCTGCCTTGATTGATTCGTGAACTGTCATTACAATTATTAAAAATACTTACTTGAAAATACTGAAACGAGGATGAAGTTTCCAGCCGGTGCCATCCCCAAAGAAAGAATGATTTCAAGGCTTGACTTTAGATTTAAGCAGTATTAATAAAAAGCTCAATAAATGAATAAGTGAAAGGGTAAAAAAGTGCCGGTACCGAAGGAAAGACATAGCAAAGCGCGAAAGAGAATGAGAAGGTCACAGAAAGATAAAATGCCTTCTCCAAATATTGTATACTGCCCAAATCCTCAGTGCGGAGCACCAATGCTCTCTCATCATGTATGTCCCGAATGCGGGACTGTTCGAAGAAGAGATGGAACATTCCTGTCAGTAATGAAACCATTGGAAGAACGAGAAAAGGAGAGAGAGGAAAGGCGCAAGGCTCGAACCAAAGAGAAGTAATCATCTGGGAAAAGTATGCAATTGAAAAGTTTTCATCGAAAAAAACTTCCCGGTTGAAACCAACTATTTGTCGGTAGATAACCTTCGATTTTGCTATCGTGGTCGTTGAGAGGAGTCAAAACGCCCCACTTATATAGTTAGAGTGTTTTTTTTACCTTATAGTCCCCAGACCGGTATCAGCAAGTGTTGAAAGGAAAAATGTCCATGTTTCTATTGCTTCCTGATTGTAAAATGTGACGAAGTGACCATCGATTCCTTCAGGTGGAATGTATTGAAGGAAGCCCGCAGTAATTTTACCAGCCCGGGTCTGAATGTTCCCGGTAACAGGGGGGTCGATTGGAAGAATGTTTTTAAGACTATAACTTTCAACTTGATTTAGTACAGGAGTGACAGGAGGAATCTGAGCAGCTACTCCAAGAGCTTCGATTCCTATTGGTGGTGCATAAGAATCTCCTAACCCTTCGGATTGCATTATGCTTTTTGGTGGAATACCCTCAAGTGGTTCTTTGAACCACAGCATGCCATAATTTATAGGGTCGGAAGGGTCCACGAAAGTTTGAACGAGATTTAAAAGTGGATGAAAAATACCGAAATCGAAATTTTTAATGTCATCACCTGTAAGACCAACTACGAGGGCAAATGCTGCAAGTGTATCAATAGGGGATTTTTTATACTGGATAGAATAAAGGATATTACCTGCTGAGCCTGAAAGATAACCTCCAAGACACTTTCTACTTAAAGCAAGGTAAAGTGAACCATTCAATCCTCCCTGACTATGTCCCATAAAAATAATTTTTGAACCGTCAATTTTGATTTCCTCCCCCGTAGGGGATATAGAAGCATTAATAACCAGCGATTCAGCCATTCGTTCCTGCTGGATTACATCCACAGCCGCCTGTCTGTTGTTGTCCCTTCCTGCGCGGATATTCATGATGTTAAAAAACAGGAGTTCTGGGCTTTTATTTTCTGGAATTCTTGTTCCGTTCATAGCATTATCAATACCAAAAACTGCTATTCCAAGTTTTGCCATTTTAAGTGCTGTATCATCTCTTACAAAACTCAAATAATCTCCTCCAGTTCCGTGAGCATAAAGTAAAACAGGATATCCATCTGGCTCTGGCATGGGAGATCTGGGAATAGTTAGAGCAAATGTAAGTGTCTCATTACCATCCAGCAGTGGATTACCATTTTCGTCGAAAACAAATTCTCCTCCTTCTCTTTCGTAAGGAAAAAGTCCAGAACTCCATCCTCGCTGGAAAACAGGATTGGGTCCATAGTGCCCTTCAAATAGGTAGTAATCATCTGTTTGGTCAGTAAGAGATATATCGTAAATTGAAGGTGCTTCTACTTCGTCATAAACTTTTTGAGCAACAACTTTCATTTCCCAAACCGGGTCCATTGTTTTGAAGAGTGCGAGGCTTGTTATCCGGGATGCTTCGGCTATTTTGAGTTCTTCAATATCTTTAATTGCATTACGATGTAGTTCTTCCATTTTCGAAAAGGTAGTACCATCATCCGGTCTGTCATCAATGAGGTTTTCAAAACCGATATCTCTAACAACACTTCTACCATTAATGTCCTTAACTCTGTCGGTTACAATTGCACCATACAGAGTATCCGCATCAAGAACAAATCCCTGAGCAGGAAGAATAACAAGTGTATTTGGTTGCCACATGAAACCTTCCTTTTCGCGGAAAAATGTCTGTACAGGGATTTTCATTCCAAAATTTGGTTTTGATTTATCAAGATTTACTAACAGGACGCTCGAATCAGATAAAACACTCGAGGATGGAGTTGATGGCAGGGTGGAGGTGTCTATTGGTTGTGAGAATCTAAAATAAATCCCACTGTTTGTACCAAAACCTTTGCAATCCTCAGAAATTGCTTTAAGAAGGTTGGTTATCCATGGTGATTTCCTTGGATTTGGGAATGACGAGAGGTCAATTTTACCGTCAGGAGCTCTGTGCATTTCACTTGGAAATGGAACATCGAAAAAACTCTGGCTTTTAGGGTTAAAAATGCACACCGTCTGTTCTTCGTTGTCCTCTTGTTTTTCTGAACAGCAAGTTAAAGAAAAGATGAGAAAAAGAGCATGGGTGAAAAAGAAAAACTTTTTACTTATGTATTCCATAACTTTTTAAAATATTATAAATTCCTATAACTTTCAACTTAAAGTTTTTTATTTTAAGGCATGATTCAAAAAATTGGGCATGATAAATCAAGCCTGTACAAAAAATGGTGCATTTTTTGCCACTTTTTAATATTTTTTTTGAACCATGTCTATTTTAAATTCTTTAATAGTGATTTAATAGGTATTAAATTTTTTATAATCAGAGAAAGTGAGTGAATTTGTAAAATACAGAGAAATTCAACCATTTCCCTTTGAAGCCGTTAAAAATATAAAAAAAGACGAGGTTATTTATTTAAATGCTGCTTCCAGATTTTCGTCATCATTGGAAAGATTAATGCATTCCATCATTTCATCACAACAATTATCGTTGTGGCAAATTATTGATGCCGAACTTTTAACCACCGGTGATTGGGTTTTAACAAATGAGGGTAAAGCGAAAAAATTTGAAAGAATTGTTGCTGGAAAGGTTTGTGGTATAAAAACAGGCTTTACCTTCGTGATTTTGATTCCTGAAAGTGTTATCATTAAATTTATTGGAATTTTTTTACCTCCTTCGATTCCGGATGGATTACCCGATATGTCCCTTCTGGAAGGGATTGCTTCAACTTTTTTACTCGAAGTAATTTCGCAGATTCATGATTGTTGTGATGTGCTCAGGCTGGATTCGGTTTTTGTGATAGATGATTTATCTTTTTTCCGTGTCCTCGAAGGTGCTTTATCATTTGATATTAAAATAATGGTAGGTAATAAAAGTGCGATAATTACTTTATTAGTATCAAAAGAGAGTTTGCTTAAACTGGAGAAGACAAAGGATATAAAACAAATTTCGCTTCGAAATTCTTCTGTTCTTGATTTGAAAGTAGAGGCCATCATAGTTTTAGGAATTTCCAGTGTTTCTTCTTCGGTGTTAAATTCTATTGAAGAGGGGGATTTGCTTTTTCCTGATTCTGTTTTTTATCCAGAAATGGTAAAGATATTAATCTGTAAGGGAGCCGCGGGCATTCTCGTTGCATCGTGTAAGGTTGAGGATCAAAAAGTAGTAGTGGAAGATGTAATATTTGATAGATTGGAGTATGTAATGAAAAAGAATTTAGAGGTATTTGATAATGAAAAAACCGAAATAAAAGGTACTGAAGGTGAAATACCGGGAAGGGTAGGTGAGATACCTGTTGAAGTGATAGTTGAAGCAGGGCGCATTGAAATGACTGTCGGGGAGATTGCATCTTTAACAAAAGGGAGTATAATAAAATTAAACAGAGCGTTGAGCGCCGATGTAGTATTGACATGTGGGGGGAAAATTGTTGCCTATGGAGTTCTGGTTTCAGTAGAGGGAGAAATGGGAATTCAGATTGTAAAGGTTTGCCAATGAAAGGATTAAAAGATTTAATTTCAGAAGCATTGTTTTTCAAGAAAGAAAGTTACCTCTTTTCATTTTTGCCTCATTTTAAAATTTTATCAGGTTGCGGATTTCTGAAATGCTTTTGTTATGCCTTGTTTTTTAATTTTCTTTTGAGTTGTGGAAATGGAAAATGCAATAAGGATACTGATTGCAAAATTCCTATGGTCTGTGTTCTCGGTGAATGCGTTGCTAAATATCCACCGATTGATGCGCCTGTGGATATATCAGAAAATGTTGTAAGTGAGGATGAAATTATTACCCCTGAAAATCACGGTGATGATAGTTTCCTGGTGGAAGAGGAGCCAAAAGAGCAAGAAGAGGATTTAATAGAAGAAGATTTTGAAGAGGAGGAGCTTCAGGAAGCTTCAATACTCTGGTCTGAAGATTTTTCGACTGACCCTGTAAGATGGCAATGGCAGCAAGGAAACTGGCAGGTTCAAGGTGGTCAGTTCAGTCAAAATTTGTTTAATTTAAGTGAAGCGTGGGTTCCTGATTCTTCATGGGGGGATTTTGCTGCGGAAGTTTCTGTAGTTGCTGATGTCGTAAATGATATTCCTACAGGAAGAGCTGCGATGGGTATTCTTTTTAGAGTACAATCCATAGACCCAAATAGTTATTACCTTTGTGAAGCAGATTTCAAAAATAGTGTTCTGGTTTTACTGAGATACGATTCTGTTGCACCCGGTTATCATACCCTCTGCATATCGGAGACAATTGCTCCATCACTTCAATCAGGGTCAGGCAACATCTGGTACAGAATTCAGGTAATAGCAAGGGAAACAAGATTAGGATGCAGAGTAACAGGTCCGGAAGGCTCTTCAGAAATTGTAACAATTGAAATTGCGGGTTCTGATAATTCTGACACCCCGTATCTCAGGGGGGGAATAGGACTTTTTACAAATAATGTCCAGGGTAGATTTGATAATCTTATAGTCTACGATAGAAGACCCCCCGAATGGCCATTTCCCACAGGTGAAAAATCCTGCCCTTAGTATTTATTTTTATTATCACATTACTATGAAAATGACATGTGTATAACGGAATTGTCATTCCTGCGGAAGCAGGAATCCATATATTATAATTTTCATTCGTGGGGGTGGACAAAATTCCCCATGAGAGTTTACTATGCTTTTAAGACCGGCAAAAAGGGCAAAAAAACCTTTTGAGGTTCAATACCCTAACCCCCTGCCTGAAAATGGTGGTTTAGAAATATTAATTACTATTTCTTTTTACCACCTTTCTTTGTGGCTTTCTTGCCTCTTGCCATTTTTGCTCGAGCAACATCGCCATCTTTGTCTATGAAGTAGAGGTAACCATCTTCCTTCTGGACTCCGCACTTTTCAACGACTTCCCTTTTGCCCTTGGCTTTTTTGCCAGCACGAGCCATAGGTGCTCTCGCGACATTGCCGTTTTGGTCGATGAAATAGAGATAACCTTTTTCTTTTTTGATTCCAACTTTTGCTACTTTTTGTGCCATTTCGTCCTCTCCTTTTTTTTAATTGTTTTATAACTTTAATTAGTAAAATTTAATTTTAAATAATTATAAATTACAAATATAAATTTTTTTTGTCTATACCCAAAATAAAAAAATCTTTAAAGCACCTGATTCAATCTCTGGATAATCTTTTCCTTGCCCAGGAGTTCCATCATTTCAAACAGTCCCGGACCTTCTGTTGTTCCCGACAGAGCAACTCTTATTGGTTGAGCAATTTCTTTGAGTTTTTTATTTTCCTTTTCGAGAAACTTTTGCATTATTGCTTCTATTTCGGAAACAGAAGTAAAATTTTCAGAAGATATAAATTTTAAAAATTGCATCAGTATCTGTTTTTTTTCTTGTGATAAATATTTTTCTGCAAGGTTTTTGTCAATTTCAATTTTTGTATCAAAATAAAATGACATTTTCTTTACTGCTTCGTCTATAGTTGTGCACCTTGGTTGTATCGTTTTTACTACCTTTTGAAGCCAATCAATGGATGGAAATTCCCATCCATTTTCAATTATCCTTGGTTTTACGATTTCTACCATTTTTTCGACGGGTAACATTCTTATATGCTGTCCGTTCAACCACAGGAGTTTTTCTTCATTTACATGTCCCTGAGATTTTCCAACATCTTCAAGACGAAATTTTTCGAGGAGTTCTTTCAATGTAAAAACTTCCTGATTTTCAAAACCCCATCCAAGTCTAACAATGTAATTCACTACTGCCTGAGGGAGAAAACCTCTTGCTCTATAGTCCTGAATCGAATCCGAGCCCTTCCTTTTTGAAAGTCCTGCTATAAGAGGAAGGTGTGCAAATCGAGGTGGTTTCCATCCAAGTGCTTCATAAATTTTGATTTGCTTGGGTGTATTGGAGAGGTGGTCATCGCCTCTAATTACATGGGTAATTTGCATATCATGGTCATCGATGACAACTGAAAAGTTGTAAGTGGGAATTCCATCAGAGCGAAGAATTATAAGATCGTCGATTTCTTCATTTGGAACTGTAATTTCTCCTCTTAATATGTCGTGAAATGTTGTTGTGCCTTCAATAGGAGATTTGAATCGGATGGCATGGGGAATGTGCTGCGGTATATTTTTTTCTCTGCATGTTCTATCATATTTGGGTTGTAGCCCTTCGGCTATTGCTTTTTTTCGTTTCTCCTCGAGCTGTTCGGGTGTGCAGGCACACCTGTAAGCGAGACCTGATTCGACAAGTTCCATAGCAATTTTTCTGTGTCTTTCAATGTTTTTACTCTGTAAAACGATTTCACCATCCCAGTCCATCTGTAACCATTTTAATCCGTCCAGAATCGCATTTATTGATTCTTCAGTCGAGCGTTTTATATCAGTATCTTCTATCCTTATTCGGAAGGTGCCTCCGTTTTGTCTGGCAAAAAGCCAGTTGTAAAGTGCTGTTCTTGCGCCGCCGAGGTGAAGGTACCCTGTTGGAGATGGGGCGAATCGAACTATTATTTTTTCTGTCATGATGATTGCTCCTTATCTACATAATTTTCGATATTTTTTCAAGTTAACAAATAAACTTGCCACCTTTCACTTTTTTAATGGATTCCTGTTTCCGTGTGAATGACATATAAAGGGTACCTTTTGAGCCATGCTGAAATTTCGATTAAATACCAGTTGACTTGCAACCCTAATTAAGGATATTTTAATTTTCAAATAATTAATAATAATAACCTAATGCAAATTAGAAGGGAGGATAAAAATGCAGGAAGAAAACAAAAGCCCTCAAAGTGAAGTTACAAAAGAAGAAGAAATAGATGTAAAGGCTGCGACTGGAACCGCAAGTAAAATAATCATAGCAGTTATTATTTTACTTCTTATCGTCGGTGGGATTTTAGCCATTTATTTTTTTAGTCTGAAGCCAGCATCGGAACGAAAGATGGAACTAAGTAAGCATGAGGATTTTATGGCATCTTACACAGCGATGAGAGCCACAGGTTACGATGAATTCTGGAAGTGTGTTTTTCCACTTGCCACAGAAGAACAGGCTAATTCAAATCTGAAACTTGAAAATATAATAAAGAATTCAATTTCACAAAATGAAGAAGGATTTGGAAAACATATTCTTGAATGTCTTCCATCTCTCAAGAAACATCTGGATTCATCAAAGGAGATAAAAGGACCTCCTGAATATAGTGAGAGTTTAAAAGAACTTCCGTCAGCTCTTGAGGTACTTTATTCATCATGGAAGATTTTAGGTGAGTGGTTTGCGAATGCTGGTGAACGCAATAAATGGGATAAACGTCTTGATGATGTGACCGAGAAGGGATGGGGTCAGATGTATGTTGATGCAGAAAAGAGGCAAAAGTCCACAGATGAAACTATGCGAAATGCCCGTCGCTATATGAAATTTGTTACCTGTAGTGTTGGTAAAACATACCAGGAGCTTGGAGGTAAGACAGGAAGCATATCAGATGTTGAGGCAAACCTTGTGGCATCTGTTTTAGGAAGTGGTGGAATTTGTTCTTCTCCGGAGAAAGCGATGGAGAGGTTTGATTATATAGAAAGTAAATGCGTTCCTTATCTGACATCGCCCGAACCACCTCCTCCGGATGCAGATTGGGATTTTGTAGCAAAAAAGGGTATATACTATGAAACGAGGTCTCTGGCAGTAATAGCAGGGAGCTGGGAAGGTCAGGATGGTTGCATAAGGGCAGCAAGGAAAGAAAAAGAGAAGGTAATGATTCAAAACCTCTTTAATGGATGGGTTGGTTACAAGAAAGTTGCAAAATCCATTGAAGATATTTACAGAAACAAGATAAAAGAATTGAAAAAATAATTAAAGGGAAAGTTACCTGCTACTTAAGTACTGTCGTATTTTTTCCCCTATAGCTTCACCGAAGTTTTCATCGATTAGTTTTTCGATTCTTGCAAAAAGCCTCGCTTTTTCTGCTTCTGAATCATACTCGAATGAAATTTCCATTCCAGGATTTTTCCCTTCTTCTGTGTCTTGTTCTGTGATAACCCTTTTTACAGAGCCTTTGAGAATTATTGTGTCTGGAAGATTTGGAACGGAAATTTTAAAAATAAATTGTGTTCCAACTGCAAGAGGATTATGGGTTTTAATGAATGTGTAATTTCTGCTGATATTTTTACAGTAATCTGAGAGAAATGTGTTTACGCGTTTGTAGTCAACCTGCATTTCAATTGGTTTTGGTTCCTTGCCATTATCGAATTTTGCCATGAATGCTATTATATTTAATTTTTAAAAGATTTTGTCAACTAACTTATCAATTACAGTTTAGGAAAAATTTTAAACAAATACATAATAGCATGTCTGGGTTGATGGATTACATTTAAGTGGTTCACAGCAATCTTCATCGGATGTGCAGTGTCCACCTGCCGGAACGCACGGAAGTTCCTGTTCTGTGCATATTCCATCAATGCATGGCCCATAACAGCAGTCAAGGTCGGTTGTGCATTGCCCACCTGTTGGAACGCATGGAATTCCTCCCGGACAGCATTTCAGAGTTCCAGTAGCTTCTTCGATTGCACATAAGCCACAACAGCATTCTTCAGAAAAGGCGCATTCTGCTCCATCGGACAGGCAATCGCTCGGATTGTCAGAATTGTAACAGCGGTAAACTCCACCCAGAGTTGGGCGACAGGCTGCATGACCTGCGCAGCAATTAAGCGATGCAGCATAGAAACATACCTCTCCATCGCGAAGGCACCCAGGATTATCCTTGCATCGCTGTGCTATATGATGTGAATCCCACTCACATAAACCGGAACAACAATCCTCCGGAGCCTGACATACTTCTCCTATTGGTCTGCAACCGCTTAAATACTGGCATGTTGATACTCCCGCACCTGATTCAATGCATGCATTGGAACAACATTCCCCGCCACCTGTGCATGGTTCTCCTACAACTGTGCATCCTGTAAGAATTGCACAGTATCCTTCAACGCATGCATTGTTGCAACAATCCCCGTTTGAAGTGCATGCTTCTCCACCAGGTTTGCATGTAAAATTTCCTCCGCACCTGTAGACCCCGGGTGAAAATTCAAGGCAAAGCCTTGAACAACAGTTGCCAGGTCCTGCACATGTTTCTCCGAATGGGTTGCAACTCTGAGGTGAATCGAGACAGAGGTTTGTCGTGGTGGTGTCGCAGTTATTAGAGCAACAAAGAGAATCATCTGTGCAAGATTGACCAACCAGCGCACAGGTTCCACCATCTGAACATGTCCCTTCGTTACAATAAAGCGTGCAGCAGTCCGAGGCAACATTACAGGATTCGCCAGTTCCTTTGCATCCGCCTGTTGCCTGACAGCGCATTATGCCGTCAATTCCAGTTTCACATCTCCCTGAACAGCATTCCGCGGGGGAGGAGCAGGTTTCTCCTGGTGGTTCGCATGTTCCCGTAAGAGGCATGCAAACCCCTGCTCTATGGCAGTAGTTTGAACAGCACTCGGAATGGTTTGTGCATGGAGATTCGTTAGGAAGACAATCTGATACAGGGTCAGTACCATCAATTAAAGGAATTTCATCAGGAATGATTTCCGCAATTTCAACATCTTCAACTGCAGATGTACCTTCTTCTTCTTGCTGGTCAATAAGGATTTCACCTTCAATGGGTGACAAATCCTCTCCTTCCAAAATGTCAGGTGTGGTTGAATCAACTTCATTTCCGTCTTCAATGGTTCCATCATTTTTTCCAGAAATGCCCCATCCACAGGCAGGAATAAAAAATAAAAAAAGTAGTTTTACTGGTAATCTAAAATTCATTTTTTCCTCCAATTTTAAAATACTACACAATTATTATACATAAATATTAAAAATTGGTAACATATATTTAAATTTTACCATGAAAATGACAAAGTTCTTTAGTGGCTTCGACTCCGCTGCCTTCGACTCCTCTCAGCCACCGCCGTATAGCAGAACTGTCATTTTTGCCCCTGCCTCCGCAGGATGAATCTCATCAGGCATCCATAAATTTAAATCATTCTGTAGACAGATGTTATTTTCACAGTAGATTTATTTTTTGTTACTTTGTATATAAAAAATTGTATAATTTTTTTGGATGATAAGAAGTTCTGAAAAAATAATTATAGTATGCCTGTATTTTTTTAGTATTTTTACTTTCAGTGCGTTTGCAGAAGAAAATGAAAAAATAAAAGGTTCTAAATCCGATGATTTTCAAAAAGGGGTTTATGAAGAGTTGAAAGAAGCTCTTCAGAATAAGGTTTTTTCAAAATCAAGAAAAGAAATAGAAGACATAATTAATTCTGCACTTGCAAAGAAATTCCCTGCAAAACCTTTTATTGCTAAAATTAAAGAAGGGTTAGCAAAAAATGCAAGTGGTGAGAAGATAGTCCATGCCTTACATGTTCTTGAAAGTAGATTTGATGTTGCTTCATCCATACTCACTAAAAACAAAATAGAGTTAACTCCTCAAAATCTTGAGGCAATTGTGGATATGCTTTCAGCAGGTATAAGTGAAAAGGGTATTGGGAATTTTATTTCAGAAGTTCGAAGTGCACTGAAAGAGCACGACCTTCGAATTTTATCAATATCCATTCTTATTTTGAAGAGTTTCGGAATGGATGAAAACCAGGCTTTTAAGAAGGTTATTGGAATTTATTTAGAAAGAGGAGCAGAAGGGGTAAGGAATGAAATAAAAAGGGAAAAAGAGATAAAGGAAAAGAGTGCTTCAAGTGGTCCATCTGTTTTTAAATATGGTATAAAAAAAGCTGGTAGTGGAAAAATTTTAAAGGGAAAGGGTGGAAAGGGAGGGAGGTAAAAATGGAAATTGAGTGTGTAACATTGTCCAAAGTGATTGATGAAGATGGAAAAAGTGAAATACTTGATAGGGAAGAAGAAGAGAAGTTGATAATGATGTGTCAAAATGGGAACCGTGATGCTTTTCGTCCCCTCGTTGAAAAACATTCAAAACCAATTTTTGTTTTTATTCTGAGGCTTGTTGGAAATAAGGAAGATGCAAAGGAAATAGCACAGGAGTCATTTGCAAGAGCATTTAAAAACATAATTCATTTCAATTTCGGATACAGATTTTCTACATGGATATATTCGATAGCACTCAACTTATGCAGAGACCATGTAAAGAAAAAACAGAGGGAGAAAAATACTGCAGAATTTTTTGCACTCTATCAGAATCAAAATTGTAAGTATAATGAATGGATTGAAGATGTTGTGGATTTGCAGATTGAAAAGGAAATGCTAAAATCCTGCCTGATGCTACTAAAATTTAAAGACCGTGAACTTATAGTTTTGAAAGACATCATGGAAATGTCTTACCAGGAAATGAAAAAGTTGACAAATTCAAATATTCCTGTTTTGAAAATGAGAGTAATGAGAGCAAGAAGAAAACTTTTGAATATTATAAAAAAATACAAGGGAGAAAATAAGTGATAAAGGATTTATTAAAAGATTTAAAACTTGCAGGGCTGATTGACGGTGAGAAGACTGGCGATGAAAATAATGAGGAGTATTTACAGTTTTTGAGATTGAAAAGTGCTTTAAAAGAATTAAAAAGGGAAGAAGTTCCAGCAGACCTTGTTGCGAACATCATGGGAAGAGTTGAGAAGGAAGACCCATCAAAGGGGATAATGGGTATTTTATTTAAGAAAAGAGTTATTCATTTTAGAGTAAGTATTGCGTCGGTAGTAACTGCAGTAGTTTTTCTCGTTTTAGCAGGAGTAATTTTTTCTTTTTTTATAAAGAATAAAACAGGGTTCATTGAAAAGCATGAAACACAGATTTTGCAAAAAAGCAGGATTTTAAGTAAATTTGAGGATTCTGCTTCTCGAATAAATAAGGAAAACGAAGCGAAGCAGATAGACCAGATAAAGGAATATCAGAAAAAAATCAAAATTGAGATTGCTCTGGAATCGGCAAAGAGTGTTAAAATTATTGGGGATTTTGATGGCTGGTCAGGCAAGGGTATTGAAATGAGTGACAATGACGGAGATGGAATCTGGACTGCTGAAATAGATGTAGAACCAGGTAAATATCGCTACATCGTTCTTATCAATGAAAAAGAACGATTCGTTGACGAAGGAGCGGATTTAATAGTTGAAGATGAATTTGGAGGGTTGAATTCAGTCCGATTTGTTTTATAAAAATAGCATGTTAATTTCACTCACTTAAAGGAACTGTAACTACCGAATTAACTCCTCCTAAATCATCATTTTCGTATTCCTGTGCAGCAGGAGGAATTACTGTTTTCCCGTCAACAACGAAGATAAACCTGTGCCTTCCTGGGGGAAGGTGAACTTTGAGTTCAAAGACACCGTTTGAATCAGGACCTTTCATTTTTCTTCCATTCCTCGACCATTCATCAAAAGACCCGATGAGATAGACTTCTTTCGCTTTCGGCATTTTTATTTTGAAAATACAGTTTTGTCCATCACAGGAAACGGGGCTTTCTAATCCTAAAATTTCTTTTTCTTTAGATATTTTCTGGCGACTTGATTGCCAGTCAAGATTAAAACTAATGACAATGGCTAACTCATGTCTTGAATAACTAAAATCAGAGGGGTTGTTTCCGTGGGAACTGGAAGACGAGAAAAGTTCCTCGTAATTGTATGACAGGTAAATTTCAAGAAAATTTAAAGGTGCATACCCTATCGCTGCATGCAATTCGTGAAAGAATCGATTTTTTGAATCCTCTTTAAATCTTATAAAACCAGGGGAGTATTCTCCTTCAAAGAGAAAGTGTCCGGGATGAAATTCTACACCGGCCGGGAAAATTACCTGGTCAAGAATTCTCCATTCATCCTCTCCTTCCTGATGAGACCATAAAGCCCCTAAATGCAGGGAGGCGAAAGGTTTGGAAGGGTAATAGATTAACCCCTTCTTATTTAGTTTTTTATTCAAATTCCACTTCCAGAATACACCAAAACTCCTCTCCCATTCGAATTCCTCTTTATGGGTAAGCCACCTTGTTTGCCAGGAATGAATGAAAGTGAAGGTATGTTTTTGGAAAGCTGTTGAAATTTCAATGGATGGTGATAATTCGTGGAATACCGAAGAAGGGTATTTGTGGAACTGAAACCATGTATAATTTAACCCAAAATTTAACATTATCCATTCCCTCGGTAGTAAAATTCCTCCAAGCCATGCAGAGGGCTCAAGAATATAACTCGATTTCCACATTCCCCTGTATTCAAAAAATCCAGACAGTTCCATCCCAAACCAACTGGTGGGGAAAATCTTTCCGCCAAGATTTGTTTCAACTCCCCAGAAAATGTCTTTTTCCTCGTCGCAGGTTTCTTTTGAGGGAGAAGGGTGAGGTATTCTCAAAGCACAGACATTTGAATCAAATCCCCCTTTAAAATTTCCCTCTGTTTCAATTGAACCAGAGGCTCCCCCCGCTATTACTGAATTTGTCCACAAAAAGAGGGAGATAGATAAGGTAAGGAGAAGTCTCATAATTTATTGAAAAGAATTTACAAATTCTTTCTCAAAGAATCAATAAAAGAAAAATGCAAATGATGGGACTGATTATTCGGACTGATTATTCAGATATGTAAAATACTCCAAGGAGGTCTTCTGTTCTTGAGATGGGTCCAGATGTTCGCCAGCTTGTTGCTCTAAATTGATAGTACATACCCTTTTCGAGTTGTGGTCCTGAATAATTTACTGTGACATTTGGTGGACCTGTGACGCGGGGAACATGATCGTCTCTCCATACTTCTTCACCATAAGCATTATAAACAACTATTGTGTAGTAGTCCTCGCTTGAATCATCTTTCCAGACAAAAGTAGGGTTACCAGTGACAGGGTCTGGCTTTTCTGCTCCAGGAGAAACAATTACAAGTGCCTCGGTTACCTTGAAGGATTCTGCAATTGAAATATCATAGGATTGCCCGTTGGGAACTGTGATTTCAACAATCTGGGTTCCTGCTATTGATGGGTCGGGGTCACGAACAAGAAGGTCGTTTTCAAATGCAGACAGGACTTTGTAGGTTCCATCTGGAACACCTTCTATCGTGTATGATGTAGTAACATTTGGGGGAAGAGGTGGAGGTGGGCACCGAAGTCCTGCTGGGACCTCACCCCTTTCAAAATTTTCATCGAATGTAGAAACAGGAACCAGAACGACTGAGGTTTTGCTTCCACCAGGAGCATTTACTATATTAACATTTCCTGTTACAGTTCCATACGGTTTCGAATTTTCATGGAGGTCAATTCCTGTCTTATTTTCCCCTGCCGAAAGAGAAACCTCTGCAGGGTCAAGTTGCAAAAATGCTCTATAGCCATGAATTTCAAAATTTCCCTGCGGGACATTGAAGACAGTATAATTTCCGCTTCTGTCGCTGAATCCTATAGGGGCTTCCTCATTTCCTCCTTCTACAACTACCAAAACTCCCGCCCTTTTTTCTAAATCCTGCGTTGTGACAATTTTACCAGATATACTTCCCCTCCCTCTGCTTTCCTGTGGAAGAGGTATCAGGGCTACATCAGTTGATGGATTTTTAATCACCCATTTTCCTGATTCTTCTGAAGATAGCGTGGTATCAATAGGAATTGCTGGTCTTATTCCGTGTGGATAAGGGATATAATCTGCTGCAAAAACCCTTAGTGTAAAAATACCTTCAAAGAGAGTTCCATCAGGGTTTCTTGTTACAGGTACTTGAAGTTCATAGTTTCCTGCTGTATCAGTAATTGCTACATCTGTCGCAGAAGAACCTGTTTTATCTACTCCTATTACCTGTGCTCCTTCTATTGGGTCAATTGTAATTGAATCGAATACCATACCTTTTATGAAAACAGGTTCGTAGCAGGCATAAAGATTGTCAGTCCGAAGTTCGCAAACTTTTGTTTCACTACATCCTTCATTTGTAGAAGGATTGCACTGGGGTGTGCAAATTGCCTTTCCATCATCAAGAGGCTGGCATACTTCCCCTTCAGGACAGTTGGGGGAGGTTAAGTCACAGGTTTTTTCATCTTTATCAGAATCCTTGCAACCGGTCGCAATTAACAAAAGAAAAGGCAACAAAAAAATAGCGGTTTGTTTACTTTTTTTACTTTTCATGGCTCTTTACTTCCTTTCAAATATTTATACTTCGATAAGGAATTAAAAGTAACAGACAATATTTTTATAATTTTGAAGAGGTATTCTACAATTTAAATAAAACTTACGGATGCGGGTTGGGAATGCAACCATTTTCCGGGTCAAAGCAATGGTCAGCTGGGCAGTCACAAACTCTGACTTCGTGGCTATTAGATGGGGAGCAACTGCATGGTCCTGGCAAACATGTATTTGGGAAATCTCCTGTTGCTAAACAGCAATTTCCTGTTCCAACCGTTCCGCCAGTTGAGAGACATAGTGTTTCTGGCCCTCCCCCGTCTCCTTCAGTTCCATCAGATGGCACATCCCCTGGAATCTCACCCTCTGCCTCGACCTGGTCCTGAGGCTGGTCAGGTGCAATTTCACCCTCTGCTTCAACCTGGTCTTGCGGTTGGTCGGGTGCAATTTCACCTTCTGCGTCAACCTGGTCTTTAGGCTGGTCAGGCTGAACCACATCCACATCCGCGTCAGCATCTTTCTCTTCTCCTCCACCTCCACATCCAATAAACAGGAAAAATGGAATTGTGAGAATTAAGCAGATAGAAATATTTTTGAAATTTTTGTTTTTCATGTTTTTTACCTCCTTACATATTATTATTAATTTTTTACTTTGGGAACTTATTTTTGCAAGAAAAATGAAAAAACTTTTTTCATAAGTGAAGTGTAAATCATGCCAGAACTTCAGAATTAATAATAGATTCCTGCTTCCGCAGGAATGACCATACCTACTCGAAAGTCTATTTTGAAAAATTTCCTCCGCCTAAGGTTGGAGATTTGTGAGCAAAGTGAAAAAATGATTGGAGCCGAAAGCAGCAATGGACTTGTATTTAATTATGCGGTCATTTCGACTCCACCCAAGTCGTCTAAATTGATAAAATTATATTAAACAACATTATGTTGTTTAAAGTATCCCCCACCTGCTATTAATGCTTTTTAAATCTCCCCGCCTGCTTCAGGAGTTCCATCAGATGGCACATCCCCTGAAATCTCACCTTCTGCCTCAACCGGGTCTTGAGGTTGGTCAGGTGCAATTTCACCCTCTGCTTCAACCTGGTCTTGCGGTTGGTCGGGTGCAATTTCAGCTTCAGCGTCAACCTGGTCTTTAGGCTGGTCAGGCTGAACTGCATCCACATCCGCGTCAGCATCTTTCTCTTCTCCTCCACCTCCACATCCTAAAGAGAATAAAAGAGGAATAGAAATAAGTAAGCTGAAAATTGGGAGAAGGATTTTTAGAAAATTATTGTTTTTCATGTATTTCCTCCTTAACTTATAATTTTATATTATAACTAATATACAAGGAATTTATTTCAAGTTTTTTTAAAAATATTTTTACAAATTTGGTTTAGATTTATAATGTAAACGCTCATGGGCAAATTTTGACCACCCCAGGAATGAAAATTTGACATGGTTCAAAAGGTAGGGGCGAACGGCCGTTCGCCCCTACAAAAATATTAAAAAGTGGCAAAAATCCACCATTTTTGTAGGGGCTTGATTTATCAAGCCTAATTTTTTGAACCATGCCGAAAATTTAATTTGTGGATTCCTGCTTTCGCCATAGATTCCTGCTTTCGCAGGAACAAGGTTTACCCCTGCGAAGGCAGAGGCAGGAACAAGATTTTTGCATTTACATTTATAATGGTTTATATATTATTTTTATATTAGAATATAGAGGTTAATATGTTTAAAA
>Ga0078972_1001241_pt1 | contig 97886 bp, 70 predicted proteins | sample YelNatPaOPGAMG01_FD_67568 | JGI IMG/M metagenome (GOLD analysis project Ga0078972, IMG submission 67568) | Hot spring thermophilic microbial communities from Obsidian Pool, Yellowstone National Park, USA - OP-RAMG-01 (SPADES assembly) (version 2) | ecosystem: Environmental > Aquatic > Thermal... | reverse complement strand
GCTGATCCCCTCGCTGAACGCATTCGCTAGCTCAAAGGAACCGACGTACTTGTCATAGAAATTGACCATCCACTCCAGAGCGCTCACCCAACGCTCATCGTCGCAGAGCACTGTCCGCTTGTCGGGGCTCAGCGCAGGGGCCTTGTTGAGGCCACCATAGAGCCACATCCAGCTGTTGCCCACCAGATAAGGCACATAGCCATAGCGCTCATAGTTGCCCTTGCTGTCCTTCTTGTTCAGCCTGGCGGCAAACTCTTCCAGCTCGGCCCAGGTCTTGGGCGGGGTGTCGGGGTCGAGGCCCACCTCTCTAAAGTGCGCGCGATTCCAATGCAGGTAGCGCACGGCGCCCCATTCAGGTAGGCCGTAGACTTTGCCCTGCCAAGTGACTTCGTTGAGTTGCATCTTGAAGAAATCTTCACGTTTGACGCCCGTGTTGTCCATATAGGGCGTGACGTCCTGATACATGCCCTTGGCTGCAAATTGAGCGAAGGTATGCTTGTTCTGAATGCATACAGAGGGGCCTCGGCCGGCAGCGACGGCAGTCATGAACTTCTGGTCGCCAAAGACACTCTCGCCGACCTCTGAAAGGTTGACCTTGATATAAGGATACTGCGCGGAGAACTCTTTCATCATATCGTCATAGACCGGGCCAGTCCAACCCCAGAAGTCGATCTCGACGTTCTCGTGCTTCTCGACAACCACCGTCTCCTTGACCTGCACCGTCTCCTTGACCTCTACGGTCTGCTGGACCACCTTCTCCACAACCTGGGGCTGGCAGGCAGCAAGCGCGGTGCCGCCGAGGGCAGCTACAGCCAAACCCAGGAAACGCCTTCGGTTCACCTTGTTCATCGTGTGCTCTCCTGTTCACAGACGTTCAGCATGAAATGTCATGGATCAAGCAATCCCCACCACGGCTGGATACTTGTGCCGTCTTGCGACCTCCTTTCCAGAACAGACCTTGGCATTCAATCCATGAATACAGCCGCCCCAGCCGGAGCGAGACAGATCCAGTATATCAGGAACTGAAGCTGGTTGTGGCTCAATAGTGCCGCAACAGTGCCGGAAATGCGCCAGGTTTTCCACATCGTTTCTGGCCGTGCTATAATGCTGCGCGGAGAAGCTGCCATCGTCCCTTCAGGTACAGCCCCGCCGGAGGTTTACCCATGTCCACACAGGATGAGTTCGCCCAGCAGGTTCGCGAGGCCTTGAACCACCTCTACGATTTTGCCCGCCTCGATCACCACCCGCTAGCCCTGCTCTACTGGCCCGAAGCCAGAAGCAATGGCCCCAGTCGGGCGCAACGCTTGCACCGCCTGCTTTTGGAAGCGATCGGCAGCCTCTTACCTCTAGATGGCAGCAGAGGAGATTCCCGCCATTCGCGCTACCACGCGCTGCTGGTCGCCCGTTATGTAGAAGAATGGCCCCTGGATCGCATCCTGGGCGAGTTTGGCTGCAGCCGCCGCCAGTTCTTCCGGGAGCAGCAAGAAGCGGTTGCCATGCTGGCCGCCCTGCTCAGGGAGCGCTTCCCCCCTCCCCCTGCTGATGACCCCGCGGACCCCTTTACTGCCGAGGCGCAACGGGTGCTGACGCAACGGGAGACCCTGGACATTGCCGAGGTCGCCCGCGGCGTGCTGCCTGTGGCTAACACACTGGCCCAGCAGCGGGGAGTCGTGTTGCAGTTTGATCTGGCCCCGCAATTGCCGACTGTTGCCGCCAACCGCACCCTGTTACGACAGGTGCTGCTGCGGGCACTGAGTGACCTCGTGACCCAGCCCGGTACGCGGCGGGTCGCCCTGCGCCTGCGTACCAGCAATGGGGAGGTCGCCGCTGAGCTGACCAACGAGATGGGGCCAGGGGAGGCCCTCAGGCAGAATCTGACTGGGCTGGATGCAGCCCGCCGCCTGGTCGAACTGATGGGCGGCCATTGGCAACAAACGGAGATCACTGCTGAGGGTTGCACCTACTGTTTCACGCTGCCAGGCGGAGAACCGGAACAGCGCGTGCTGCTGGTCATCGAGGACAACGAGGGCGTCATCCGCGCTTTCCAGCGCTACCTCGGTGGCTATGGCTACCGGGTCATCGGCGCCGCCAGCGGGCAGGAAGCCTTGCGCCTGGCTCGCGAGTTGCGCCCAACGGCCATCACACTGGATGTGATGATGCCCGGCCAGGATGGCTGGGAGATCCTGCAGGCCTTGAAAAACGACCCCATCACCAGGCACATTCCGGTCCTCATCTGCTCCGTACTCGTCGACCCCCAGCTTGCGCACGCTCTGGGCGCCGCCGCCTATGTGCAGAAACCCGTCACGCAGGACGCACTGTTATCCGCTCTCGCCGGCCTCACTCGGCCGCCTGCGTAACGCCACTGTGCTCATTGCATCCAGAAGCGCTCGCAGGTAGATCAGTGCTTCCTCATTGGTCAGGCCCACCCCCTGGCTCACCGTCAGCGTCCCGCTGCTCAGGCGCCTTTCCTCAACCGGCGTCCTTTCCTGCGCCGTGACGATCACGACCGGAATATCGTGCAGAGCAGGATCCTGGCGCATGGCAGCCAGTACCGCATAGCCATCGAGGCCGGGCATCACCAGGTCCAGGAGCACCAGATCAGGTTGGTCACGGCGCATACGACGCAGGCCATCCTCACCATCATAGGCCGAGAGGACCCGATAGTGATGGCCCACACCTCGGATCATACGCGCCAGCACGCGCGCCATGCGCGTGTCATCATCAATGACCAGGATACACCGCACCCCTTTGCCCAGCCGAGCCAGCAACTGCGAGATGGCGGCCCGGGATATCGGCTTGATCAAATAGTCCTCCACGCCCAACTCCTGCGCCATCCGTCGGTCGTTCACCAGGGGCAAGAGCACGATGGGCACGTCGGGCCCCGCCCGCTGCCGCAGATCGTGCACCTCCTGCCAGGTCTCGTGGCCCAACGTCGCATTTATAACCAGAGCATGAGGGTGGCACTGCTCCACCAGGACCGGCAGTGCCGCAACATCGGCGACGGGAAGAAGGTGATAGTGCTCCAGGCCCTGTTCCAGCAGGTGCACCGTGCTCTCGTCGCAGCCCAGAGCCAGCAGCGTGCGGCCTCTGCCAGCAGGCTCTTTCAGCGCCAGCGGGGTACGCTGCAGCCCCTGAGGCTCCGCAGCGACGACACGGGCCAGCGGCAGTGTGAACGTGAAGCGACTTCCCAGACCTGGCACCCCTTCACTTTCCACCCAGATGCGCCCTCCGTGCATCTCCACGAAACGTTTGCTGATCGCGAGGCCCAGGCCAGTACCGTCGGCCCGGCGAGTGGTCGAGCCATCAATCTGGCGGAACTCCTCAAAGACCTTTTCATGGTCCGCCGGCGCGATGCCGATTCCGGTATCCATCACGATGATCCGCAGTTGTCCCTCCTCGATCCGGGCGCTGACGGTAATCGCACCGCGGTCCGTAAAACGGCGGGCATTGTTGAGCAAGTTCAGTAGCACTTGGCGGATGCGCGCCCGATCCATGTACACCGATGGTAGATCGTCGGGCGCATCCGCCTGCAGGGCCACAGGTTTGCCCCGCACCAGAGGTTTCATGATGTCCACCGCTTCAGCAATGACATCGGCGGGCCTGACCGGTTCCAGGCGCAGCTTGATATGCTGGCTTTCCAATTGGGAGAGATCGAGCACGTCATCAATCAGCCGCAGAAGGTGTTGGCTCGAAAGATAGATCTCCTGCACATCACCGCGGTACTCAGGAGGGAGGGGCACGCCGCCATAGCTTTCTGGCGAGAGATGCATCATCTCGCTGAAAGCCACGATGACGTTGAGCGGGGTTCGCAGTTCGTGACTGACATTGTTGGTAAACTGCTGCTTGAGGAGGCGGGCTTCCTCCGCCGCCTCACGGGCCTGAGCCAGCTCGTAGTTCATTAGCTCCAGCCGCTGACAGGCTTCATCGAGGGCACGAGCCGTGCGCGCTAGCTCCGCGCGCCGCTCGCGCAGTTCCTCCTGGTCTCGCCGGGCCGCGGAAGCGCTCTCCCAGGCCCAATACAGCGCGGTATAGAGGTTGCGCACAGAGAGCGCCGAGGTAATGCCTACACAGGCGATCACCATCACCGGCGCCAGGGTCTCGGGGGTGAGAAGTGGATGGCCATGCAGCACACCCGCGGCCAGTACAAGCACTGAGCACAGGGCAGTCAAGTAGAGCACCCAACGCATGCTGAAGAGCAAGCCAGCCATGCCTAGCACGGCAGCCAGCATGTAAGGAGCTACCCGCAGCCCTCCCAGCCAACTCGCCAGAAGCAGTGCCGACACCAGGCAGGCGACCAAAACCCCAGCCGCCTCGGCCGGGCGCTTGCGGCGAGTGACGAAGGCCGCCGCCAGCCCTACCAGCCCCACTGTCGGAGCCAGGAAGCCGGGGCCATAGCCGTCACTGCCAGGAAAGATCACGGCATACCAGGCATAGATGCCGATAGCACTGAAGAGTAGGGCCGTGCGCAAGCCCTCACCGCGCAAATAGACAAGATCGCCCCCCCTTGCCTCAGCGTTTGTGCTCACACGCCTCACTCCTGAACTATGCGCGCCCTGCGCGCCTGCGCTTCCAAGACCGGCGTGCTGAGGAGCCCCGCGCGGTACGCCGGCCACTCGGCTAACTGCAGCCACAGCTCCATCCACCCAAGAACAAGGCGCCGGGGTCGAGCGGATGCTCTGCTCCCCCGGCTGGGCCGGATATTGCCTGGCCGCAGCAAGGGATTATCGGCGAAGCGCTGGGCCAACTGTGCCACATTCATCTCTTTCAGGGCGAGCAGGAAAAGGTTCGAGGCCCTGCACTGCATTCCGGCGGGGCAGGGCAACTTGCAGGGTGGAGGCAAGCGCCAGATTCATTCTACACACCCTGCATCGAGGCGTCAAAAAGCTGGACGATGCGCGGCTCTGCAACTGTGCCGCATTTGGCGCCTGACCAGGGGCAAGAAGAAACCCCTTGCCCGCCAGGTTGCCATGGCGGGCAAGGGGCGCATGGGGCGCCTATCGCTATTCGCGGCGCCATACCTCCGCCGGCCGTACATACAGCGAGGCAAGCAGGGCGCCATAGCCGCTATGCGAGCGCACCTGCTCATCATCGGCCACCTGGACGTCCAGCTGCGCGCACAATGCCTGGGCGTGTGGGCACACCAGGCCTTTCCGCTCCTCTCTCAGGGCCAGGCCAAGCATAGCGATCAGGGCATCCAGTGCCGCAGTCCGGCGGCGGGCCCAGACAATGAGATTGATGGCTGGAGAGTTTACCGTCTCCTCTTCGCCGGTCGCCCGCTCCGGATCATAGACATAGACGGCCCGCACGGCATCGTCCGCGGCGCCCAGGCAGGCAGCTACTCTCTGCGCCAGCCCGGAGCGCACATATTCGCAGACCGCACATTGCCCCTCCTGCAGCGCCTGTCGGACCCGGGCCTCATCCTGCAGGCCCGTCTTTTGCGCCGCAAACTCGAGCGCACCGGCCACCACTTCGGCCACATCCACATCATTGTAGCGGACAGCAGTCATCGCATTGCCTCCTTTGCTCCTATCCGGATGACAACTGCAAAATAGCACAGGAGGCGCAAAAAACGCATAGAAATGGGGGCAGGGGCCATGAAAAAGTCATGAAAACTGTGCCCAGGGGTCGGCGAAGGTCATTTGGCCCGCAACAAGGGCGAAAGGTCCTACTGAGGCTCCTCGGGGCAGGCGAGAAGGTAGCCCACCCCTGGCTCATTGAAGATGTAGCGGGGATTGCTCGGGTCGGCCTCAATCTTACGCCGCAGGTGCCGCACATAGGCCCGCAGGTAATCCAGGTCATCCCGGTACTCGGGGCCCCAGACAGCGGTCAGCAGATCCTGATGCAGCATGACCTTGTTGGGATTGAGCGCCAGCTGGCGCAGCAGAGCGTACTCGGTGCGCGTAAGCGCCACCCTTTGTCCGCGCACCCGCACCACATGGCGCGCAAAATCCACTTCCAGGTCACCGCAGGCGAGGGTGCTGGTCGTCACTTCCTCCGGCCGCTGTGCCCGCCTGAGCACAGCGCGCACCCGCACCAGCAGCTCTTTGGCGCTAAAGGGCTTGGTGATATAGTCATCGGCCCCCACATCAAAGCCGCGCAGCAGGTCCGCCTCCAGAGCTTTGGCCGTCAGCATGATCACGGGCACATCGGAGAATTCGCGCATGCGCCGGCAGACTTCATAGCCATCGATGCCGCCCTCGGCGGAGAGCACGATGTCCAACAGGACCAGCGCCGGCTGCTCAGTCGCGACCAGCTCTAGCGCCCGCTCGCCGCTGGCCGCGGATAACACCGAGTAACCCACGGCCTTGAGCACCTCACTCACCAGGCGCACCAGGCGTGGCTCATCATCGACCACCAGAATGCAGTCGCTCACTCCGCCTCTCCCTGTTCCTCTGCATGCAACGGAAGCGTAAAGTAAAAGACGCTGCCCTGCCCCGGCTGGCTTTCCGCCCAGATACGCCCGCCATGGCTTTCGATAATCGTGCGCGAGATGGGCAACCCCAGCCCTGAGCCCACCACATGGCGCGCCAGGCCACTCCGGATGCGGAAGAACTTTTCAAACAGGTGATTGAGATGCTCAGGCGCAATCCCGACCCCCTGGTCTGCCACGCTCACGATGACCTCGTCCCGCCCCAGCTCGCCGCGCACCACGACGAGCCCCCCTTCGGGCGAGTACTTGACAGCATTGTCCAACAGATTGCGCAGCACCTGCGCCACCCGGTCGGGATCGGCCTCCACAATGGGCAGATTGTTGGCGAAACCGGTGATGAAGCGGTGCTTCTGCGTACGGTGAGCGATCTCATCGATCACACCCTTGGCCAGCCGGGGCAACATCACCGGCTGCATCTCCAGTTCCAGCAACCCCGCGTCGATAATGGATGATTCCAGCAAGTCGCGGATCAGGTCCTGCAGGAGATCGCACTCTTCATCGATAATGTGCAGGAATTCGCGTTGTGTCTCAGGATCAAAGCTGGCCTCTTCCAACAAGAGGGCCGTGGTATAGCCCTTGATGGAGGTGAGGGGAGTGCGCATCTCATGGGCGAGGGTAGAGATCAGCTCAGCCTTGAGTCGGTTGGCCTCACTGTAGGCCTGCGTCGCCTGCAATTCCTCGCGCAGGCGCACCGTGCCGATAGCCAGGGCGATCACGTCGCCCACGTGCTGCAGAAAGGCCAGGTCATCGGGCGCAAAGCGGCTGGGGCGCTGCATGTTCTGCACCAACAACACGCCGATGGTACCCTCACTGCTCGTGATGGGCACACAGAGGGCGCATTGGGGCTGCCCCAGACCTGCCTCTGCTGCCTGGTACAGAGCGCGATTGGCAGGCGACATATCCGCCAGCGCTGCAGCGACGGCCTCGGGAGTGGGATAGAACTCGGGGCAACCGCTCTGGTAAGCTTTGCCGCTCATCGCCTCACCGGGCTCGATGCGCATCTGCGCCAACGCCTGCACATCGTATCCCTCAGCGGCCCGCACACGCAGGCAATGCTCCTGAGGGTCAGACAAGAGCAATATCACTGCATCGGCTGCATCCCAGGTTCCAATGAGGCTGTGTGCGAACTCGGCCAGCATGGCCTCTAGATCGTGCTGGGTAGCCACGGCCTTGGCGATCTCCAGAATGGCCAGCAATCGTTGGTCCCGTGCGTCCGTAGGCGCCCCTCCCTGTTCACGCTGCGCCCAGAGCCTCGTCCTCCGCCGGTGTCCGCCCATGCAGTTCGTAACGGGTCGTGTGCGGCCACAGTTCCTCGATGAGGGGCAGGGCGCGTATGCGAAGCCCCTGCCAGAGAAAACTCTGCCGTGCCAGGTTGCCCAACGCCTGCTCGGGGGTTTCGGCATTTCGGATCGCATCTTCGAGGGTCCGCACGCGCAACGCACCAAAAAGCACCATGCGGGAGAGCTCAACCTGTATCCGCTTTTCCCGCTCCGATAGAGGCGCATCGTCCGCACCGGCAGCCAGCAATTCCTGCAGGTTATACGTGCGCGGGGGTCGCGCGTACTGTGCCTTGCGCCGGGCGATGGTCTGCACATTGCTGACGCCAATATCGGCGACCCAGTTGTTGCTCTGGACCTTGAAAAAGGCCGTGTTGGTTTTCAGCAGAGCGAGCAAGTAATCGGCCGTACACCAGGGGCCTGGCTGCACCAGCCGCTGCAGCAGCCCATAGAGATCCCGGAATCTGAGCACTCCCTCCAGGCGCAGCAATCCACGAGCCGCCTCCAGCATTGTCCGGGCTTCGGCCTCCTCGTCCGGCGTGAGAGGAGGCAGTGCCGGCGCTGCCGGCTTGGGCCGGGGCGGCGCCGGCGGGTGAGGGGCCTCCGTCCTGTGCCGCTCTGCGTAGACGACATCGAAGAGTGTGCGCGCCTCTTCCAGGGCCTCCTCGTCCTTCCAGAGGCTGGGCAACACCAGGCGGGGCTGCTGTCGCATCCCGGTGTGAGTCTGGGCCATGATCGTGACCGCGCGCGCTGGCACACCATACTCCTGCCGCAGATCATCGAGCAGATCGGCGACCTGCGCATCGATGGCCGCCGCTGCGCGCGGGCGAACGAGCATCTTGTCTGCCGCACAACGCTCGCCCTTTTCGCAGCGGCACTCGATGGCAATGCCCCGCGGCGTCAGGCGCCAGGTGCGCACCGCCGGGCCGCGTTTCTTTCCAGACAGCACAAACGCCCGCACTTCGGGCACATCGCTCTCCACTTCCACCACCATACGGTCGGCCCGCACGGCAGGCCGCACGGGCTCGGCCGGCGGCCTCGCCGCCGATGCGGGGCGCTTCGCAGGCGGCGGCGCTTTGGGGGCCGGGCGAGCGACCGGCTTTGGCGCGGGCGGGATCTCAGCCTCAGCCACGGGGCCGGCGGGCATAGCCGGCTGGCCACCTGCTGCGTGGCACAGGCCGCGATGTGTAGCACAGGTGCCGCGCCCGCACTGTGGGCAGCGCACCAGGCTGCGCAGGCAGACGGGGCGACCGCACACGGCACAGGCGCCCATCTGCTCACCGCAGAGGCGACAGTACTCCCGCTTGCACTCGACACACTGCTGCTCCAAAAGGCATTCGCCGTGCGCCAGGTGGCCACCGCTGCAGAGATGCAGCGTGACTCCGGGCCGGCCACAGACGTCACAGCGCAGAGGCTCCATGCGGTGCAACAGCGGGTCCCATACCACTCGTCGCCGGATGGCCGTGCCGCGGGTCTCGATCTTGACTTCCAGGGCCAGCTTGGGCTGCACGATCACCTCTGCCGTAACGAGTTCCAGATCGATGCGCAGCCGGTAGCGGGTCTCGGCATCAGCCAGTTTTGCCTGCCGCTCAGTCTGGATGGCAGCCCGCTTTTCCTGCAGCGTGGCCCGGCGATCGGATTCGGCGCGTTGCAGGCGCCGCTCCAGGTCATGCGCCAGCTCGTCATAGTACTGCTCGAGGCGGGCGCGGTCCAGCTCCAGGTAGCGCGCCGCCCGCCTTTGCACCGCCTCGATCACCGGGGCCAATTCCTCAATCACGGCACAGCGCGCCCGCTCCAGCAGCCCCTGCAGCGCCGGCAGTGACAGGGGATCCTGCTCAGCAATCCAAATGGGGGATGCGGGCAACAGATGCGCAAAGGCAGGGGCATCCTCGAGAGTCGCCTCGGCCTCGATGGCCGCCCAATCCACCCGCCAGCCGTTCTGCGCATCCAGGGTCACGGATACAAGCTGCTCGCGCTTTTCATCTGTCGTCAGGGTTACTTTGAAAGTAAAACGCACATAGTGAAACAGGGCAGCCGCCTCTACCTGACGCTCCGCCTCGACCAGGCGCGCGTTGGAGAGGGTCAGGGCGCGCCGGGCCAATGCCAGCAAGCCGCGCTTATCCAGGCGCACGTTGTTGATGTACACCTGCGTCGGCGCCGGGGATTGGCGAACCAACTCTACCAACCGGTCGATCAGAGGGTGGCCCCGCGTGAGGTAAAGCTTGCCATCCTCCTCCGGCGGCCCCGGCTCGTCAAAGACGATGCGCTGCAGTGCAGGGATATCTAGGCGCGCCGCCAGGTCGTCGGGCAGCAGCGCCTCGTAGATGCCATAGCGGGGCGCCTCTACAATGGCGCCCTGGGATTCGTACAGGCTGAGCACAAACTCGCTTAGCTCACTCAAAGTCCTCTCCAAAGAGCGCCTGATCATAGTCACGCGCCTGGCGATAGAGTTGCCGTGCCTTCACCAGCTCATCGCCCAGACGGTCGAAACCACGGGCAGCTTCCTCGGCCGTGCTCGCACTGGCCCACACATCCAGGACAATATCCTCAAAGTCGCGCTCGTCGCCCAGTTGGCCCAGGATCATGTCCATCTCGCCGATGACCAGCTCGAACATGTTGAGCTTGCGATCGAGCACATCAAGGACATAGTCTTCCACACTGCCTTCCGCCGAAAGGTTGAAAATCTCTACCGGGCGCACCTGCCCAATGCGGTGGATGCGGCCTACGCGCTGCTCGATGCGCTGTGGGTTCCAGGGCAGATCAAAATTCACCATGTTGCGGCAGAACTGCAAGTTGCGGCCCTCGCCGGCGGCCTCAGTGGAAAGGAGGATGCGCGCACCGCCCTCAAAGCGGCGGATAGCCTCATCCTTCTCGGCCATCGTCAATTGCCCATGATAGACCGAGACGTCAACGCCCATGCCCCGCAGCCGCTCAGCCAATAGATCGAGGGTGGCGCGAAAGTGGGTAAAGATGATGGCCTTCTCGCTCGGATCGGCCAGAAAGCCGGAGCGGAGCAGCTTATCCAGCGCGGCTGCCTTAGACCAGGCCTGCAGCCCGGCAGCGCGCTCCGCGAGGCTCGCCAGCGCCTGCCGCTGCCCTGCGGAACCCTCCCGCTGAGCCAGGCTGCGCAGGGTAGAAACGGCGGCCGCGGATGAGCTGCCAATCTCCCGTTGCAGAAGCTGCAAGGTGAAACGCCGCTCCGAAGGCTGCCCATCGGCAAGCTGCTCACGCACGAACGTGCTCACATCATCGTAAAGAGACCGCTCCTCAGGCGCAAGGCTCAGGCGTACGGTGTGGGCACGCCGCGGCGGCAGCGGGACGCTGATCCGGCTACGGCTATGCCGCACCATCACATCGGCCAACAACTCACGCAGGCGGCCCCGGTTCTTGGGCAAGCGGGGATCGCCCTGCACCACAAACTGGCGCCGAAACTCGCGCGGCGTAGCGAGTTGCCCCGGCTTGAGAATGGTGATCAGGTTGTAGAGCTCATCCAGGTTATTCTGCACGGGCGTGGCGGTCAACATGAGGATGTATTTCTTCTTCAGGCCATTGACCAGCTGCCACGAAGCACTGGCCCGATTCTTAAGATGGTGCGCCTCATCGACGATAACCAGGTCGTACTGCGCCTGGTTGATCGCTGCCCGGTGCTCCGCACGGCGGGCCGTGGCCAGGCTGGCGATGACGCGCGGAAAGGCCGCCCAGGCGCTTGATCCCAGCTCACGAAATGCGGGCTCGTAGCTGGTGACAAAGCCCTCCAGGCGAAACTTGGAAGCCAACTCCTCACGCCACTGCTCGACCAGGGCAGGCGGTGTGATGATCAGCACCCGTTGCACCATGCGGCGCAGGAGGTACTCTTTGAGCACGAGCCCGGCTTCAATCGTTTTGCCCAGCCCCACTTCATCACACAAGAGGCCACGCCCACGGAAACGCCGCAGCACCGTCTGCGCAGCGTCGATCTGATAATCGAAGGCCTGGAAGGAGAGCGAGTCGAGGCAGGAGAGCACAGCGAAATCGGCCATCAGCGCCAGGCGCTCGGCCTCGATCCGCAGGCGATAGTGGGCCGGGTCCGCCAGGCGGCGGCTGGCGATGAGGTCGAGCACAGCCTCGGCGCCCGGCTGCAGGCGATTATTGCGGCAGAGTTCGGCAATAGATTGCGCAGACATACTGAGATGATACTACAGTGGGTCATGCCTGGCAAGCCTGCGTGCCGGGGGGAAAACGAAGCAGTAGGGAATGCAGCGCTCTTCCTGCAAGTGCAAGCCCACTACCCCCCCTGCACGTCGATGCCGTGGCCGGGGATGCTGCCCTATGTGGCCTCATGTAATAGTCTTACTTTTGGGGCTTCGTGGCCTCAAATAAGAATCTAACCTTAAGGCCTCGCTGCCCGACTTACAATTCTCTGTAGCGCCACAGTTCTTCCTGGAGGTCTCGATCTGGCGCAGGAGCGCTGCCGGGTTCAGGTGGCGGTACTGGTCGCGCTGCCAGGCTTTGGCCTCTGCGCTGACAGTCTTGGACTCCAGCACGCGCTGGTAGGGCGTCTTGGCGATATCATAGCGTTTCCGGACTTGCGCCAACTCGCTCTTTGGCGATCAGCTTCTGCCTCCTTTCCCTGTGCTTTGGCATAGCGCAAGATCACTGCAGCCAGCAACTCGCGTCTGCTCTGAATGGTCATCATGCCTCTCTTCCTCCGCCTGCCTGTCGCCCAGGCGGGCGGCAAGATTATTACATGAGGCAACGAATGACCCAAAGGTAAGATTCTTATCCGACGCCACGAACCGCCCAGGGTAAGATTTCAGATGAGGCAACGTAAAAGGCTTGACCGATCTTCAACTTGTGCTTACAATGGTTTTCAGATCCCTGTATTACTGTCAAGGGAGGTAATTGCAGCATGTCAGCACTCTCGCGTCGCGAGTTCTTACGCCGACTGGCTGCCCTGGCAGGCGGCTTGATGGCCGGGGAGTTATTGGCGGGCTGCGCCCCCGCAGTCAGCCCCACACCCGCAGTTGCCCCCACGAGCGCCAGCACGCCCGCTTCGGCCGCCACTGCCACTGTAGCGCCCGCCGCGCCCACCACGGCTGCCGCCACAGCGCCCGCGACCGCGGCCGCCACAGCAACCTCCGCATCCACAACCGGCTCCGCCTATCTGGCTGTAGCCCATGGCCCACAGCCTGCGGAGATTACCCGCCGGGCCATCGCCGCCCTCGGCGGCATCGAGCGCTTTGTCAAAGCCGGAGCTGATGTCATCATCAAGCCCAATATCTGCAGCGCTTCCCACTCTTTCGAGTATGCCGCGACGACCAACCCGGAAGTCGTGGCAACCCTGGTGCAACTCTGCCGTGAAGCCGGCGCCAAGCGCGTGCGCGTCATGGACCAGGCCTTCTCCGGCACCTCCGAAGCTGCCTACGCCATCAGCGGCATCGCCGATGCCGTCAAGGCTGTGGGCGGCGAGATGGAGATCATGGCCCCTATGCGGTTCCGCGAGGTCGATATCCCCAAGGGGAAAGACCTCAAGCGCTGGTCCTTCTACGGCGCGATCCTTGACGCCGATGTGGTCATCAACGTGCCCATCGCCAAAGACCACGGCGATACGATCCTGACCCTGGGCGGCAAAAACATCATGGGGACAGTGGATAATCGTTCCGCTTTTCATCGCAACCTGGGACAGAGGATCGCCGATGCATATTCCCGGGTCATGCCCGCACTGACGGTGATCGATGCCGTGCGCATCCTTACGGCCCATGGCCCCACCGGCGGCAACCTGGCCGACGTCAAGCTCGCCAACACGGTCGTCGCCTCTGCCGACGTCGTCGCCGCCGATTCCTACGCCACCACCAATCTCTTTGGGCTCAAGCCCACCGATATCGGCTACATCACTGCGATGGCCGATATGAATATCGGCACTATGGACCTGAGCGCCGTCAAGGTCGAAGAGATCCAGGTCGGATGATAACGTAATCTTCACGGTGTGATGCGCAAGGCCCGTATGGCACAGCCTGCCCCGTCAGGGTCGGGCCAGGTGCACTTGTAATAGTTCAGCTATCGTGGACAAACACATGCCGCAACTGAGGAGGTCTCGCGGGGCCAATGTGATCACAGGTTACACGCTGTTAACCGATGGCTCACCCACCAGCAGTGTGCCCCCGGGTTGGCCCTCCAGGGCTGCACGCACTCGCTCCGGCTCGAGGCCCGAGAAGATCGATACCTGCAGCCCCGGCAAGTTTTCCGCCAGGCTCAGCATCTGCCGCACCTTGGCGCGCATGCCGCCCGTCACATCCACCCCGCGCGAGCCCCCCAGTTGCCCCTCGGTCGCCTGCCAGCTTGCTGGCGTCAACAGAGAGATGGGCTGCGCTCCGGGCTTCAGGAGTGGGTCGGCCGTGTAGACTCCATCGACCTCACCGGCCAGGAGGATGCGCTGCGGCCGCAGGCGCTGAGCCAGATACTCAAAAAGCTGTTCTGTAGAGATGATGGTTGACCCCTGTGTCGCATCCAGCGCCACATCGCCGAAAATGACAGGCGTCAGGTCTCGGTCAAGCAATTCACTCACCGGCCACACGGGCCAATCCACAATCGCGCCCCCGCGGGCCCGCAGTGACGCCGAGGGCTGCAGGCTGACTGCAGGCACGCCCATCTCCAGGCAGGTATCCACCACCAGCCGATTCAGCCGGGCCGCCGCCGCACCTGTCTCCGCATAGCCCCACCAGTCGGCCAGGTGCCCGCGGTGCACGCCATAGCGCTCGGCGGCAAAATGTCCGTAGGACCCCGACCCGTGCCCCAGCACCAGGCGCAATCCCGCCCGGTCGCGCAGGGCCGCCCCGATCTCCGCGGCCACCCGCCTGAGCACATCCAGCCGCGGCGTCTCACGTCTGGATTTCTCGGTGATCAACGAGCCGCCCAGCTTGAGAAATACCGTCTCACTCGGCAACGACGACTCGCCCCCCTTCCTCAATGCTCACCCAGGCGCCGTTGGCAATCTTAGTTATGTCAATATCATCCACGGTCGGGATACGCGAGATGATGGCGCCAACCGCCACAATCGCCTCGCAGCGCGCATTGATGATCGCTGCCGGCGCGTGGCCGTTCCGCGCCAGCTGATACAACACATAGGAGCCCACGGTGCTGCCCTTGCCGGTCGGGAAGATCAATACGCGGCCGCCGACATCCTGCCCGGCCAGCGGGTGCCGTGGATCGACCACCCGCCCCGTCTCGGGGTCGATTCCCCCTAGCAGGCTGAGCGGCTCAGCCGACACCAGCGCCTGCCCATGGGCACAGCCGGCGTGGATCACACGCCCTTCGAATACCTTCATCTGAACCTCAAACCTAATGCGTAAAACGTAATCCGTAAAGTAATGCTGGCGCAGTCCATGTTGTACAACCATACGCCAGCCCAAACTGATGCCTGTTGAGCAAGAAGCCTCCCGCAAAGGGATCTTTACGCATTACGTTTTGCGTTTTGCGTTTTGCGTTTCACGTTTTACGTTTTACGTTTTACGCATTATTCCTTTCACTGCCGCCTCGACGCAGGCCTCCATCGCACCAAAGCGCGTAGCCAGCCCGCAGTGCCCCGGCGCATAGGTCGCCATCTTGGCCGAATTGGTCGCCAGCACTCGATACGGAAAGCTCGCCATCGGCGCCACCACCAGGCAGGTGTCGGCCATCAGCCTGGCCCCCGCCCGCTCCAGAAGCTCAGCCAGGCCCTCCCGCCGCGCCTGTTCCAGCGTGGCCCGTGCGGTCGTCACCCACAGCGCGGCCTGCACCCGCCGCCCAGCCAAGCGCTCCGCCACGGCTGCAATCTCGGCCAGTGAGGCATGCGGGCAGCCGATGCTGACCAGGTCCACCGGCCCCTCCGGCCCCGCCGTGCTCAGCGCCGCATATGCAGGCCCAAGGTCCTCGACGGCAACCCTCTGCGCGCCGGGCGCCACCAGGTCATCCCCCCGCCGCGCTTCGGGGGTCACCCCTTCGATGTGATAGAGCCCCACCGCGCCGCTGGCCGCCATCGCCGCCCCCAGCGCCTTGAGGTGCGGCAGGAAGGGCGAGTGCAGCAGATCCTCCGCCCCCCGCAGCCCCTCAGGCGCCCGGTGCAGGCGCAGCAGGGGCACGCCATCGCCAGCCAGGCGGCCCACCAGGTAACCCAAAGCGCCGAAATCCTCGGGCGCAGGCAGCGGGCAGGTCACATCCACCACCAGGGTCGCCCGGCGCCCCTCATCGCAGTGGAGCCCATAAGCCGCCGTCTGCCCCAGAATCGCCGCTGCCAGCGCCCCCGGCCCACCCTCACGGTTGGTGCGCGCGCCCAAGACGCTATTGGCAAAAGCCACCGCCGAAGACTCGCTCCAGGCCAGATGCTCACCCAGCCGCGGCACGTTGCCCACCTGATAGGGCGTGCAGGTGCAGGCGGGCGCCACGCCCAGGCGCCGGTAGGCATCAATCACCAGCAACTGCTGGCGCGCAAACTCCTCGGAAATGCCGTGGACGCGCCAATCAGTGAGGTCCATGCCGGCGGGGTTGAGCGTCGCCGGCACGCGGGCAGTAGCCCCATGCGAGGCCCAATCGCGCAAAAAGTCGAGGCCTGCCGCCCCCAGATTGCGATAACTCACCCCCGCCACCTGCACACTCGCCGCCGGCGCCAGGCTCTCGGCCCCATAGATGCGCCCCAGGGCCGTCACGAGTTGCGCCGCCAGCCGCACACCCTCTCCGCGCGCACCCGCCAGCGCTTCGCGCACGTCCGGGCTCAGTGAGAGATCAGAAGATCGTCTGCATTCTGCGCTCATAGCCCCAGCCGATCCAGTACAAAATGGAGGAGCAGGTAGATCGCCAGCGCCACAACCAGCATCAGCCCCAAAAGCTGCACCCAGCCCAACTGCACCACAAAAAAGACGCGCACTCGCTGCAGGACCAGGATAGCAGCCAGGATCACAGCAATGAGCGCCACCCATGCGCGCAGCCGGTGATGCATGATATTCATACCCCATCCGAGATATAATCACGCGGATCAACTCGCCGGTAGCAGACACGCTGGAACTTGGCCAGGGAGCCCTCCGGCAGCGTGGCATCAATACCCATCTTGGCTGTCCGCGTCTTGCGGCCGGGCTCGTGCAGCGCCGAGGGATCCAGTGAGCTTCCCGGCTGGTCCGGCAAAATCACGACATCGCGATCGGCCTGCACACGCGTGGCAATGGCCCATTCCACCTGGCGCATATCAAAGGGATCCACATCCGCATCCACCACGACCACATGCTTGAGCGAGCCGTGCCCGCGAAAGGCGGCTTGGATGGCGCGCCGGCCGTCGCCAGGATGCTGCTTCTCGATCTGCACCACCGCATGCAGCCAGGAAGCGCCGCCAGGGGTGATATAGACGTTGCGCACCGCTGCAACCGCCGCCACGGCGTCGTAGATCGAGGGCTCCCTCGGCATACCCATCAGCAGCTTATGCTCCAGCCCCCCGGGCAAGAGCGCCTGGTAGATGGGGTCCCGCCGGTGCGTGATGCGCTCCACAACCAACACAGGCTGCCGACGCACGATGTCATAGGTCTCCGTCAAGTCGATAAAAGGCCCCTCGTCAACCAGATCGTGGGTCAGCCGCCCCTCCAGCACGTATTCACTCTCGGCCGGCACCCGCAGAGGAACCGTCTGGCAACGCGCCAGGGGCGTCGGCGCCAGCGCCTCAGCGATACGCAGTTCATCTTGCCCCGGCGCTGGCGACATGGCCGCCGCCAGCAGCACCTGCGGCGGCACGCCCAGGCAGACTGCGATCGGCACATCCTCGGTGCTCCGCGCCCAGGCTGTGTGTGTGCCGCGGCCCTCCACCAGGCGGGCGGCAAAGCGGCGCCGGTCCAGGCGCATCAGGCGGTGAAAAGCGATATTGGGGCCCGTATCCGGGTCGTCGATCACAGCCACGCCCGCGGTCACATAGGGGCCGCCATCCACGGGTGTGTGGGTGAGAATGGGCAGGGCTTCCAGGTCAACCTCCGCCTCTACCACCTCCTGGCAGGGCGGCTGTGCGCACAGATCGGGTGTGCGTGGGCCGCGCAGGGCGCCCACCAGGCGCGGCAAAAGCTCGTGGGGCGCGCAGCCCAGGGCCAGGGCCACCGTCTCGCGCCGCGCGACCAGGTTCGCGGCCACGCGCACAGGGGGCCGCCCGCTGCCCTGCGGCGCGTCCGCAAAAAGCACCGGCCGGCCGGCAAGCGCGTCGATGACCGCAGCCATCTCACCTTCCAACGCCACCGGCCGGCGCACCACGGCCAGCTCACCCTGCGCGCGCAGCGCGTCCAGCAAGCCTCGTAGATCCATGCTCATTCCACCGGCTCACACACATCGCGCAACACGCGATAGTGATCCAGGTCACGCGGCACAATCGTGTGCGGGAAAATGGGCGTCGCCTCGGCCAGCACCATGCGCTCCGAGTACCGTCGAGAAATGTGCACGAGAAACAGGCAGCGCACCCCCGCCTCGCGGGCCAGGGTTGCGGCCTGCACTGCCGTGATATGCCCGAATTGCGCCGCCAGCTCGGCCTCAACCTCCAGGTAGGTCGCCTCGATCACCAGCGCATCGGCCCCGGCCGCTACCTGCACCAGATCCTCCACCCGGCCCGTATCGCCCACATAGACCAGCTTGGTGCCGGGGATCTCTGGCCCCAGGACCTCCTCCGGGTAGACAATGCGCCCGCCAGGCACCTCGACCGGCTGCCCATCGACCAGGCGGCGCCGCTCTGGCCCGGCCGGCACCCCCAACTCCTCGGCCTTTTCAGCCAGGAACGGGCGCCGCGCCCGCTCCTGGAACACATAGCCAAAGCAGCCCGTCCCCCGATGGCTCACCGGGAAAGCGGTGATAGTCATCGTGTTGTCCGACCAAATCGGCCCGGGCGCGATCTCCTGCAAGGAGATATTCATGCCCGGCTCGCCGCCGCGCAGCACGACGTTCATCAAGTCGCGCACACGGTCCAATGCCCAACGGCCCCCATAGATCTCAAACTCATTGATCGCCTCCCAGCGGGCAAAGGTTGACACCAGTCCCCCCAGCCCCAGGATGTGATCCAGGTGCCCATGGGTGAGCAGCACCTTGTCGAGCCGCTTGAAACCGAGCCTGCTGCGCAACAGCTGCCGCTGCGTACCTTCACCGCAATCGACCAGGAAGCGCTGGTCACGGTAGATAACCATACTCGCAGGCAGCCCGCGCTCTACGGACGGCGCCGATGCCGAAGTGCCCAGGAACAAAATCTCGAACATCGCAGCTTGCTAACCTCTCAACGACTGTTGGCTTCCGGCAGATAGCGCCGATATAGCGTTCTGTTGAACTCGAGCGGCTGCCGTCGCCGATAGGCGCGCAGCGCCTCATAGTCCAGATCGCCAAATACCACTTGCTCGCGCTCCACCTCTGCAGCGGCCGCCAGCACCCCATCGCCAGATGGAGTCAAGTCCAGCGGGGCATAGATGCCGCTGCGCCCCTGGAAGACGATGCCGGCCACACGGCCGATGGCCCCACAAAAGACTCCATAACAGCGCGCCTCCTGCACGCGGTTCCAGACGCCGCGCGCCTGAGCGTACGCTTCATAGTACTCATTGTTGGCCGCGGGGTCAATCAGCAATTCAGCCCCCTGTAACACAGCAATGCGCGCCGGCTCGAAATAGGTATGATCCATGCAGACCGGGAAGGCCAGCTTGCCGGCGGGTGTATCCGCCACGACAATCTCCTCCCCCACACCATAGCCCATCAAGACCTCGCTGGGCACCAGGTGCGTCTTGACCTGCCGGGCCAAAAGCGCCCCATCGGGCCCAAAGAGATACGCCACATTGAACAGGCGCCCCCCGGCGCCCAGTTCGATCGCACTCCCCGCCAAAAGCGTCACCCGGAAACGCACTGCCAGGGTCGAAAACGTCTCCCAGTACACCCGCCGCGCTGCCGGGGCCGCCAGGCGCAAAGCCATGGCCATCGTGCTATAGGCTTCTGCAGTCTCGGAGACTTCCAAAGTCTGGTTGGGCTTGTCGAGCCAAGCCGCCAGCCGCTGCGCCGCGGGCAGCAGCCCCAGTAACGGCAGTGTGGTGTATTCGGGAAAGATCACCAGGCCAGCGCCACCCGCCACGGCCTGCCGCGCGCAGTTGTAGGCATGCCGGGCAAAGGCCTCGGCGCTGGGGGCCAGGCCAATGTCGAACTGCACCGCCGCCACGCGCACCCTGGGCAGTTGCGGCTGAGCAGCCGGGGCATAGTCGAGCCCCGCCAAGGCCGCCTGCACTCGCCCCGGCCGCGAGCGGAAGCGGAGCCAGGGGGCCAGGGCGGTCGCCAAGATGCGCTCAAGCACGGTCATGGTCCTCACTCCGGTCATAAATAACCGGCAGGTAGCGCCGGTACAGGCCAGGGTTGCGCAGGGCATGCAGAGGGTAGGCGCCGGTCACCTGCTTGAGGCGGTCGAAATCCAGGTCAGCCACCACCACAGCCGGCTGGGCGTCATCGGCAGCACGCGCCAACCACCCGCTGCGGTCCGGCGCCATCTCCACCGGGCAGTGAATCGCTGAGCGGCCCCGGCAGCCCTCGGCAACACTGTAAGCCTCGACCCCGAAAACCTGGTTGGCCTGCACCTCGCGCCATAGGCGAGAGAGGGCCAGCGCCTCGCTAAAGCGCGCCAGCATACCCTGATGCACCAGAATCTCCGCCCCCTGCAGGCAGAGGATGCGGCTCACCTCCGGATATTCCACGTCGGCCCCGGTCACCAGGCCCACCCGACCCACCGGAGTATCGATGGGCGAGAGCGTCGTCTCCACCAGCAAATCATGCTCGCGCTCGGCAGGCGAACGGTGCGTCTGCCCCTGAAAGCCCAGCAGGTCGCCCTTGGGCCCATAGAGGTAGGCCACGCGCACCGTCCCTTCCAGGCGGCGCACAAGCACCGAGCCCAGCGCCAGCACCACCCGGTATTGGCTCGCCAGGGCCCGCCCCAGCGCGTCGAAACGTTGGCTCAGGGCCATGGCCAGCTTCTGCTCGGCTGCAAAACGGCGCACCTCGGGCGCTGCCGGCGGCTCGGCCTCCCGGGCCGCGAAGGCAGCCAACGCCTGATCAATGCCGGGCGCGAACACCACCAGTTGGGCGCCGGCCTGCGCCGCCTGGGCCAGGGGCGGATGGATCAGCGCCGTCAACGTCCCCAGCGCCGGCTCCAGCGGCGCCGCCCACTGGATTGCCGCCACCCGTACCACGCGCCCCTCAGCCATCGCCTATCCCTCCGCTGCCACAGTCGTCCGCCCCGCCTTGGCCTGATGCAGCGCCGCCACCTGCGCCTTGACCGCCGCCAGGCGAGAGCCATGCAGCGGGAAGAGCCAGGTAAAAACAAAGCTCACAGCCAGCCCGAGAATCGGCAGCGCCGCCAGCATGACCCGTAGCCCCACCTCCACAGCCGGCGGCTGCGCCTCGACAGGCAGCGACGCATTGTAGCCCGTCATGGAAAAGATGGTCGAGATGGCGATGGCCTGCATGGCAATGGCAAAACGCACCACAAAACCGTTCATGCCGAAGAACATGCCCTCGCGGCGCACGCCGGTGTGCAGTTCATCCTCATCCACCACATCGGCGATCATAATGTCCGTCAGCATCAGCAGGCCGGCAAAGCCAACCCCCATCAGGACCATCACCAGCACCGCCGCCATAAACCCTCTGATGAAAAGCAGCGGCGCCAGCCCGACGGCAAAAGCCCCTTGCGCATACAGCAGCGCCGTCCGCGCCCCCTTGCGGATTGATACCCATGTCCAGAGGGCGAGCATTGGCAACGCGGCAATCAGCGCCAACCCCAGCAGGATCGAGGTTTCCGTCTCACCCACGTGCAGCACATACTTGGCATAGAAAGGCAGGCCGCCCGTCAGCATCTCAAAGACGAAATTGATGAAGAGGTTCAGCACCAGGAAAAGCAGGAAAGACCGGTTCCGGAAAGTGGCCTTGAGAGCATCCACCAGGCTCAGCGCTTCCTCCTGGCTGAACTGCAGATTCTCCTTGCTTCCCAACAAAGAGATGAGGAGCGTCGCAGCCGTGATAACGGCAAAGCTAATGCCCATGGCCGCATAGCCGAACTGCCTGGCCACCACGAAAGGCAGCGCCACGCCCACAATCAGGCCGATGATGGAAAACACCTGCCGCCAGCCCGAGACCTCCGAGCGGTCGCGATGCTCCGGGAACATCTCGGGGAAAAGCGCCGTCCAGTTGAGCACCACAAAGGTCCACAGCCCATCGAACAGGCAGATAACCACCAGGAAATAGATGAACAGGGGGGTCATCTGGCCCGGTTGATCACCGCGGAAAGGAGGCAGCCAGACGGCGATGAACAGGAGCGCCATGGGAACGGTTAGAAAGAGGATGTAGGGAATGCGGCGCCCCCAGCGAGTCCGGGTGCGGTCGGAAATCTGCCCGGCCAACGGATCATTGAGCGCGTTCCAGATGGCATAGATCGTCATCGCCACGCCAAAGAGCGCAGGGGCCAGCTTGAGCACATCCATATAGAAATAGGGGACCACAGTGTTAAAGCACTGCATGCTGAGAGCGGTGCCCAGGGAACCGGCGCTATAGGCAATGATATGGCGGCGTTTCATGTCGGCTCAGTCTCCTATGGCTCAACCCGATACGCATGTTAAAGGCCGGAACAGAAAGGAGGGGAAAGGGAACCGCGGAAGAATGCTCGTCGCGGTCCCTTTCCCCTTTTCGCCCCTTCCTCTACTACAAGTCGGGGGTCAGATCATTCGCCCCCACCACGGGCTTCCAGGGCCCATGAATACCTTCCTCGGTCACTCCATAATACACGCGCAGGCCGCCATCGGGCAGACGTTGCACCAGGTCAAAGCGCGTGCGGCGCCCCTGCTGATATTTGCGCCACAGCCCCAGCGGCCCCGCCCAGGTCACCTCGGCATCGTCCAGTTTGTGCTTCTCTTTGCTGGCAATGGCGTATTGCCACAGGCGCCGCGCCGACGACCGCGTCACATTCTGCACCTGGCTGCCGTTCCGCAGGTCGCGCATGGTGTGGTAAAAGACACCCTTGCGCTCCTCGGTCTGCACAATCTCCACCCCTGTGCGTGGCGGCTCAATACCATCCACCACCGGCACCGCGCTCACTGCCTCGGGCCTATCCACCGGAACGTCAGCGCTCTCGGCCTGACCCGCCTCACCCATGGTCGCCGGCGCGCCCTCGGCGCTGATGGCCTGGCGCACCAGGCGCACGATCTCGTCACGCATCGCCAGGTTGGTCTCTGACTCCTGCCGCACGTAAATCAGGCTGCCATCCACTACATAGGGGATATTCTCCCCCTTGGGCACCACGATGCGCACGATATTCTTGCCGTCACTCTGCAACACATCGATCACCACATCGATGGGCGGCGTGATCGTGCGCTGGATCTCTGCCCGCAGCTCGGTGATCGCATCCTCCGGGCGTTCCACGCCCACCGGGGTCGCCTTGGGGTTGGCGCTGACGCCGACGAAAATCGTCCCGCCGTTGGTGTTGGCAAAAGCCACAATATCGCGCAACACCGCCTGCATGCGGCCGCCTTTGCGAGCCATGCTCTCGTGGAACGATTGCACGATGCTGGCGCCCTGCTCGCGCGCCGCGCGCACATGATCAAAGGGCGCCGTCGCCGGCCGATAGGGACGTGTGCGTGCGAAATCAGCGCCTTCGAATACGCCCTTGATGGCCTCAAAACTGATCTCCGGCAGCAACATCTCGGTCGCCCGATCGCCCACGCCCAGGTTCGTCGGGTCGTCGGGGTCTCGCGCCAGGCGGTGCGCATCGGAGCCCTGAATGCAGTGCATGCGCCGCGGATACTCGGGCTTGGAGCCATTGAAGAAGGAGGCCGTCGAGCGCCGCCGCCGGCTCTCCAGGTCGGTTACTTCCAAAGCATGAAGGTGCGGATCCTGCGTGTACGAGATCTTGGTCTGGCCGCCAAAGTCGAAATCCTGCATGGCCACACCGTGGGTCGAGTTCGCGTGGGCCGCAATGGCAATGCCGCCGGCTTCGTGGATCACCCGGTAAGCCTGTAGCACATCGGCCGTGGCGCCGACTTCGCTGGACCCCAGATCGAGCTTATCGGGCGGGATACGCAGGTTAAGCAGGATATGCTCCAGCTCACGCACACTGATCCGCTCCGAGAAAATGCCCAGGATATGGAACCCCAGGGTCGCTGTGAACTCAAAGCCGGGCAAAACTAACAGCTTCTCCGAAAGCCGCCGATACTGCTCCAACTGTTCCTTCTCTTCCGGCCGCAAGCGGTCCAGCCGCTCCAGGAAGAGGAGTTGCTCAATCTCCCGGCGCATCGCGGCATAGCCTGCCACCGTATTGTGGTCGGTAAAGGCGACCACATCCAGCCCCCGCGCCTCGGCCCGCAGCAGAATATCGAGAAAGGTCGCCTCCGGCTGCTGATAGCAGGCCGACGCGGGCGTGTGGATGTGCAAGTCAACCCGCCGCCACTGCATATTCTTTTTTTTGTGTGTCACACAATCCTCCGGAAAAGGGCACCAACAGTGGAATGGCCCCTACTCCCGCCCGCGCCTGCGGAATCTGAGGTCCACAGAATAGGCATGAGGATCAATGGTTAGCGCGCAATCCATCAGCCCTGCCACCTGGCGCCTCGGTTCGGCACGGATTACCGTGCCATTTGCATAATGAGAATAGTCGATCGATGGAGCAACGGGCTATCTAGCGAGTTCGCTTGCCTCCTGACCCAGGGTAGGCGCCATACAGGCGCCCACCCCGAATGCGGTCTATTCACTTGCTGCCGGCGCCTGTTCGCGCTCACTTTCGGCCTTGGGGTCTGCCAGCGCCGCATCAAAGACCTGCGAGACTCGATCAACCAATATAAACTCCATCTTGTCTCGCACCTCGGCCGGCACCTCCTCCAGGTCCTTCTCGTTGCGGCGCGGCATGATGATCGTCGTCAGCCCGGCGCGATTGGCAGCCAGCACCTTTTCCTTGAGCCCACCGATGGGCAACACCTGGCCGCGCAACGTGATCTCACCAGTCATGCCCACATTCGAGCGCACCGGGCGCCCGGTCAGCAGGCTGGCCAAAGCTGTCGCCATCGTCACACCGGCCGACGGCCCATCCTTCGGAATGGCCCCTTCTGGCACATGCAGATGAATATCGGTGTGATCATAAAAGTCCGGATCAATGCCGAGCGCTTCGGCATTGGCGCGCACGTAACTGAGTGCAGCCTGCGCCGACTCGCGCATCACCTCGCCCAGTTGCCCGGTCAGGGTGAACCCCTTGCTGCCAGGCATACGAGTCGCCTCGACGAACAGGATGTCGCCGCCCGTAGGCGTCCAGGAAAGCCCGGTCGCTACGCCGGGCACCTCAGTGCGCTCTGCTACTTCGTAGGTGAACCGGGCGGGGCCCAGGTATTCCGCCACCAGCTCGGGTGTTATCTCGTAGGGGCCTGCCTGTCCTTCCGCAATCTTGGTGGCTACCTTGCGGCAGACCGCCCCGATCTCTCGCTCCAGGTTGCGCACGCCCGCTTCCCGTGTATAGTCGCGGATGATCCGGCGCAACGCATCCTCAGTGAAAGAGATCTCTTCCGGCTTGAGCGAATTCTCGCGCACCTGCCTCGGCACCAGGTACCCCTCGGCAATGTGTAGCTTTTCCAATTCCGTATAGCCGGAGAGTTGCAGAATCTCCATGCGGTCGCGCAGCGGCCCCGGGATGGTATCCAGCACGTTAGCCGTGGTGATGAACATCACCTGCGACAGGTCGAACGGCACATCCAGATAGTGATCACGGAACTCGCGGTTCTGCTCGGGATCCAACACCTCCAGCAGGGCCGAGGCTGGGTCCCCCCTGAAATCGGCGCCGATCTTGTCGACCTCATCCAGCATAAAGACCGGATTCTTGCTTTCGGCCCGGCGAATGGCCTGGATGATACGCCCTGGCAGCGCGCCGACATACGTGCGCCGGAAGCCCCGAATTTCGGCCTCATCGCGCACACCGCCCAGCGATTGGCGGATAAACTTGCGCCCCATGGCCCGCGCGATCGACTGGCCCAGAGATGTCTTGCCGGTGCCCGGAGGGCCTACGAAGCACAGAATCACGCCTTCGCGCTCACGGCGGATGTGATCCCCCGGCTCGTCGGGGTCAGCTTCGGCGTGGCCGCCCCGCTCCTGCCGCAGCTTGCGCACCGCCAGGTATTCCAGGATGCGGCTCTTGAGCTTCTCCAGATCATAATGATCTTCATCAAGGACCCGCCGTGCCCGGCCGATATCGAGGTCGTCATCCGTCGTCACCTGCCAGGGCAGCTCCGTAAGCCAGCCCAGATAGGTGCGGATCACCGAATACTCGGCTGCCGCCGTCGGCATCTTGGAGAGGCGATCCAGCTCCTTCAGCGCCTCCCGCTTGGCCTCTTCCGGCATGCCGACCTTTTCCACCTTCTCGCGCAGCTCGCGGACCTCGACGGCCTGCTCATCCTCTTCGCCCAGCTCCTTGCGGATGGCCTTGAGCTGCTCGCGCAGCAGATACTCACGCTGCGCCTTTTCCATCTCGCCCTGTGCCTCGCTCTGGATCTTTTTGCCCAGCTCGAGCACATTGACCTCACGGGCCAGAACAGTGCTCAGCTTTTGCAGCTTGCCCTGCAGGCCTTCGATCTCCAGAATCTCTTGGGCGTCGGCCAATGACATGCGCACGCCCGTGGCCACCATATAGACCAGCTGCCTCGGGTCATCCGTCGAGAGCGCGGCCATAGCCAGCTCTTCGGGCAGGTACGAAACCAGCGACACCAGCTTGCGGAACAACTCGGAAACGTTGCGCGTCAGGGCCTCGATCTCCAGACCCTCCTCGCGCTGTTCAGGCGCAGCCTCCACCCGCGCTTTCATATAGGGGGAAGTCTGCGTGAACTCACCCAGCCGAATGCGCTCCAGCCCCTGAATAATCAGGCGCGTGGTCCCGTCGGGCGCCTTGGCCAGGCGATGGATCATCGCCATCGTGCCAACCCGATAGAGGTCATCGGGCTTGGGCTCCTCAGTCCCCTCATTCTTAAGGGCCACCAGGGCCACCAGCCGGTCAGCCACCACGACCTCATCCACGAGCTGAATCGAGCGAGGCTGGCCCACAATGAGCGGCTGCAGGGTCATCGGGAAAATAACCGTGTTCTTGAGCGGCAGAACGGGCAGAACCTCTGGGACTGCCGGGGAACCGCTTTCGCTATCTACTTTGTCAGGTTTCATGCGTTCTTGACCAGATCCCTTGGGCATAGCCCACAATCACCAGTAACAATATCATTCCAACAGGATCGAGACACACCAAATGAGCACGAGGGCCTACTCATCCACCGACGAGATAGGAATCCTCCGCTGCTGCGGCTGCCGGGGCACCGATACCAGTAAAAAGCCCCGATCATAACTGGCCTCGACCTGCTCTTCTTTCACAACATGAGGCAACCGGATATCCAGGCGGAATTCGCCATAGTTGACCTCCATGCGCTGATAGGCCAGTTTCCCGGGCGTATCGCGCCGGATGCCGCTAATGGTCAAGAGATGCCCATCCAGAGAGATGTCGAAATCCTCTTCCTGCATGCCGGCGATCTCGACCTTGATCACGATGTGCTGTTCCGTCTCATATACGTCAAAGGGCGGCCTGAAGGTGCGCTTTTGGGCCCCAAGGACCCATTCGCCATGCAGGCGCCTCATTGCGATCGAATTGGCTAACTCATCCTCAAACGCCGGCCCCACATGGTGCTCGTCTTGCCTCCAGCCACCCATCCTACCAATGCCTCCACCAGCTTGCCCTGTTGCACAATCGTGCGATTCACTGTATCGCATCGACATATTCCATAGGCCTCGATTCTAGCACATTCTCTTGCCCATAGCAAGCGTCTTTGGCCAATGCGCTCACGGCTGCCGGACCTCACCCCAACCCCTCTCCGGCGCAGTGCGATACGCAACGCTCGCCCAGCGCCGGCGAGGGGCGTGTGCGATGGTAAAGCTCGCCAATTTGCCACTGTGGTTCCCCGTCCCCGGCACGGGACGGACTCGCTCAGACACAGGCGCGCCAGGGAGGGAGGGTCACGGGGTGAGGTCTTTGACTCGCCTCCGCCATGCGGAGTATAATCGCCCCCATCAATGGCGATCAGCCAGCAACCGCAGGCGGTTGGCGGCTGATCGCTTTTTGTTTCCACAACAAGCCAGAAAGGGGACCAGGATGACCCAATTCGCATTCTTTGAGGGAGCCATCGTACCGATCGAGCAGGCGAAGGTCAGTGTGATGACCCACGCCCTCAACTATGGCACCGCCTGCTTCGAGGGCATCCGCGCCTACTGGAACGCCGGCGAGGAGCAACTCTACGTCTTCCGCCTGCCCGAACATTTCGAGCGGCTGCACCAATCCTCCCGCATCCTGCAATGCGAGCTGCCCTATACGGTGCCACAGCTTTGCGAGGCGACCGTGGAGCTGCTGCGCCGCGAGGGCTATCGCGAGGACACCTACATCCGCCCCCTCGTCTACAAAGCCAGCGAGGTCATCGGTGTGCGCCTGCACGACCTGCGCGACTCGTTCACCATGTTCGCGCTCCCCTTTGGCAAGTACGTGGACAAGGAGGAAGGCTGTGATGCCTGCGTCGTCTCGTGGCGGCGCATTGATGACAATGCCATTCCGCCACGGACCAAAGCGACCGGCGCTTATGTCAATTCGGCTCTGGCCAAGAGCGAGGCAGCCGCGCGCGGCTGCGACGAGGCGGTCGTGCTGGATCAAGAAGGCCACGTCTCGGAGGGCAGCGCTGAGAATATCTTCCTGGTGCGCAAGGGCAGGCTCATCACGCCGGGCGAGAGCAGCAACATCCTGGAGGGCATCACCCGTGCGACGATCATAGAGCTGGCGCGCGAGGAGCTGGGCATCGAGACCGAGATGCGCACCGTGGACCGCACCGAGCTCTACGTGGCCGACGAGGTCTTTTTCTGCGGCACAGGCGTGCAGATCGCGGCAGTAGCCCGAGTCGATAACCGCCAGGTCGGCGACGGCCGCCTGGGTCCGGTGACCCGCCGCCTGCGCGAGCTCTATTTCGACGCAGTCCGCGGGCAGAACCCCAAATACCGCCACTGGTGCACGCCGGTCTACACCAGTCAGTTCACGGACGTGCACCAGGTGACGGTCACACGCGCTCCTAAAGATGTCGCTGCCCAATAGGCAAAGCCGCTGGGGATAGGGACCCTGGTGTGGGTCCCTGTCTCCCCAATTCCCTGTTTCGGTTACGGATTTCTGCCCCTGCACGGCCAGAGGGCTGTGCCCCTAACCCTGGGAGCTAGGCAACTATGATCTTTAACCGCGAGTTCGAAACATTACCCCTCACCGTGCTGCGCGCCCATCAGAGCGCACAGTTGGTGCGGCTGGTGCACCGCGTCTATGAGCGTGTGCCTTTTTACCGCGCCAAGATGGACGCCGCCGGGGTAAAGCCGGCCGATATTCGCACTATCGACGACATTGCCCGCCTGCCCTTTACGACCAAGGACGAGATGCGCGAGGTGTACCCCTACGGCCTGCTTGCCTGCGACCAGAGCGATATCGTCGAGATCCACACGTCGTCGGGCACCACGGGCAAACCGGTGGTCGACGCCTATACGCGCAACGACATCGAAGTCTGGTCCGAAGTCATGGCGCGCACCCTGGCCATGGGCGGCACCACCCAGCACGATATCGTGCAGAATGCCTATGGCTATGGCCTGTTCACCGGTGGCCTCGGCGTGCACTATGGCGCGCGCAAGATCGGCGCCGTGGTCATCCCCATCTCGGGCGGCAACACCAAGCGCCAACTGGACCTGATGCGCGACTTTGGCACAACGGTGCTCGCCTGCACCCCCTCCTACTCGCTCTACCTGGCCGAAGCCGGGCGCGAGGAGGGAATCGATTTCTCCAAGGTCGGACTCAAGGCAGGCTTTTTCGGCGCCGAGCCGTGGAGCGAGAACATGCGCGCCGAGATCCAGGAGAAGCTTCACCTCAAGGCTATCGATATCTATGGCCTCACCGAGATCATCGGCCCCGGCGTCGCCTCGGAGTGCGAACAGCAGAATCACCTCCACATCTTTGAGGATCATTTCTACCCCGAGGTCATCGACCCGACTACCGGCGCCGTCCTGCCCCCGGGCGAACGGGGAGAGCTGGTCATCACCACCCTCACCAAAGACGGCACACCCGTCATCCGCTATCGCACGCGCGACATCACTTACCTCGACCGCGAGCCGTGCCCTTGCGGTCGCACCAGCGTGCGCATGCACCGTATTTTGGGCCGCACCGATGATATGCTCGTGATCCGCGGCGTGAACGTGTTCCCCTCGCAGATCGAGCAGGTGCTGCTGCACATCGACGGCGTAGAGCCTCACTACCAGCTGATCGTAGACCGGCGCGCCCAGCTCGACGATCTCGAGGTGCAGGTCGAGATGAACGACGGGCTCTTTTCCGACACCGTCAAGGCCATCGAGCTCAAAGAGCGCGAGATCGCCGAAGAGCTGCACTCGGCCCTGCTCATCAGCGCCAAGGTCAAGCTCGTCGAGCCCAAATCCATCACTCGCAGTGAGGGCAAAGCCAGGCGCGTCATTGACCGGCGCCAGATTTAGGGGGACGGCATGAAGATTCAGCAGATATCGGTTTTCCTCGAGAACAAGCCCGGCCGCCTGGCCAGCGTGGCCCAGGTGCTCAAAGACAATGCCATCAACATCCGCGCCCTGACCGTCGCCGACACGCTGGATTTCGGTGTGCTGCGCATGGTGGTAAACCGGCCCGATCAGGCCATGGCCGTGCTGCGCCAGGCCGGGTTCACGGTCAAGGCAGCGACGATCATCGCGGTAGAGATTGACGACCGCGAGGGCGTATTTTATGACATCATGAAGCTCTGCGACGCTGAGGGCCTCAACATCGAGTACACCTATTCGTTCGTAGAGCAGCAGGCGAAAAAGGCGATCCTCTTCATGCGCTTTGAGGACCCCGACCGGGCGGCCGCGATCTTTACGCAGCACGGCTACCGTCTGTTGACCAACGAAGAGGCGCGCAGCATTTGATGCAAAGACGGGACCTCACACGGAGCCGCGGAGCATGGTACGTAACCACAGACGAGCGCTGATCCGCCGCTCGGTCAGGCTTCAAGTCTTAAAGATAGTCTTCCGTCTCCTCCGCGTTCTCCGCGCCTCCGCGCGATGCTCGTTTTCGTCCTGCGTTATACGCCGCTGAGCATGCTTGAGAGCGGCTGGGCCATGTCGGTGCAGTCTTGAGGGTGGTATGCTAAAGAGACTCTTGTCAGGGAATGAGGCGGTGGCGCGGGGCGCCTGGGAGGCGGGGGTACGCGTCGCCTCGGGCTACCCCGGCACGCCGAGTAGCGAGATTCTGGAGAACCTGGCCCGCTACGATGGGCTTTATGCCGAGTGGGCGCCCAACGAAAAGGTGGCCGTCGACGTGGCCATAGGCGCAGCCTATGCCGGCGCGCGCGCCCTGGCCGTGATGAAGCACGTCGGCCTGAACGTGGCCGCCGATGCGTTCTTCTATGCCAGCATGACTGGCGCCGAGGCGGGTCTGCTGATCGTGGTGGCCGATGATCCCGGCATGCACAGCTCACAGAACGAGCAAGACTCGCGCCGCTATGCCCAATTCGCGCGCGTGCCCTGCCTGGAGCCTGCCGACAGTCAGGAGGCCAAGGACCTGGTGGCGCTCGGCCTCGAACTCAGCGAGCGCTTCGATACCCCGGTTCTGTTGCGCACGACGACGCGCATCGCCCACTCCTCCAGTCTCGTCGCACTGGGCGAGCCGCCTGCCCCATCTGCAGCCAAAGCCTACCGGGTGGATGCGAGCAAGTACGTCATGGTGCCAGCCAATGCGCGCCGGCGCCACCCGGTAATCGAGGAGCGCATCACCGCCCTGAGCGCCTGGGCCGACGAGGCGCCCTGCAATCGCCTGGAATGGCGCGGCCGTCGGCTGGGCATCGTGGCCAGTGGTGTGGCCTATCAGTACGCGCGCGAGGTCTTTCCCGAGGCGTCGACCCTCAAGCTGGCCATGACCTACCCTATCCCGGCAGGCTTGGTGCGCACGCTGGCGGCCGGGGTGGAGCGGCTGCTGGTCCTGGAAGAGCTGGACCCTTTCTTGGAGGAGCAGATCCGCCTGCTGGGCATCCACGCGGAAGGGGCAGCAATCTTCCCACGCTGCGGCGAGCTGGACCCAACAGTAGTGCGTGAGAGCGCCATCCGCGCGGGGATACTGCCCGCCATGGATACGGCCCAGCAGCCCACCTTTACAGAGAACGGCATACGATCGCTGCCGGCACGGCCGCCGGTGCTGTGCGCAGGCTGCCCGCACCGGGCGGTGTTCTATGTGCTGCGCAAACTCAACCTGGTGGTGAACGGCGATATCGGCTGCTATACGTTGGGCTATCTCCCGCCGCTCTCAGCACTCCACACCCAGGGCTGCATGGGCGCCTCGATCAGTGTAGCGCACGGAGTCGCCCAGGCCGGCAGCCCGCAGCAGAACGTGGCCGTCCTTGGCGACTCGACCTTCCTGCATTCGGGCATCCCGGGGCTGCTGAACGTGGCCTACAACCAGGGGCGCACACTGACGATCATCCTCGATAACGAGACCACGGCCATGACTGGTCACCAGCCACACCCGGCTACTGGCCGCACGCTGCGCGGCCAGGAGACGGTGCGGGTGGACCTGGCCGCCCTGGCGCGGGCGCTGGGCATTGCGCACGTGCAGACCGTCGATAGCTATGACCTGCGCGCCGTCGAGCAGGCCGTGCGCGCGGCGTTGAGCGCCCAGGCCCCGGCCGTCATCGTGGCCCAGCGCGCCTGTGCCCTGCTGCCGGGCGTGCGCCCCACCTGGCACGCCCTCGCCATTGACCCGCAGCGCTGCAACGGCTGCGGCCGGTGCTTCGAGCTCGGCTGCCCGGCCCTCTCTCGGAGCAAACAGACGGCCCACAACGGCCGCGCCCTGGCGCAGATCGACCCTCTGCAGTGCACAGGCTGCGCCGTCTGCGCGCAGGTCTGCGCCCGCGGCGCCATCAAGGGGGATCAGGAGGCCTGATGGATAAGGTTGATTTTGTGCTGGTCGGCGTCGGTGGGCAGGGGACGATCCTGGCCAGCGACATTCTGGCGGGTACGGGCCTGCACGCAGGCTATGATGTGAAGAAATCCGAGGTGCACGGCATGTCGCAGCGCGGCGGCAGCGTGACGAGCCAGGTGCGCTGGGCGGAACACGTCCATTCTCCCCTCATCGGGCAGGGCGAGGCCGACCTGATGCTGGCCTTTGAAAAGCTAGAGGCCGTGCGCTTTGCCAGCCTACTGCGCCCCGGCGGCGTCATGGTCGTGAACGATCACGCCATCCCCCCAGTCTCGGTCAGCGCGGGCAACGAACACTACCCGGCCGATGATGAGATGCGCCGGGTCCTGCTTGGCGTGACCCCGCACATCCACGTGCTCCCGGCCGCCCGCATCGCGCGGGACCTGGGCAACGCGCGCGTGGAGAATGTCGTCCTGCTCGGCGCCCTCTCGCGCCTGGTCGAGATCGACGCCAGCTGCTGGCTGGCCGCTCTCGAGGAACGCGTGCCCGAGCGCACCCGCGAGGTGAATCGAGCCGCTTTCCTCGCCGGGCGTGAGGCCATTGGGAGCCCTATATCCAGTTGATCAACGGCTGCGAACACATCCACCACTTGCAGATGGACGCCTGGGTTGGAGTCAGGCTTTGCTGAGACAAGGGAGGAGACGAGCCCATGCCCCCCATTGCCATCGTCACCGATACTGACGCGAGCATACCCCCATCCCTGGCGGCTCGCTATGGCATCCGCCAGGTGCCCATCATTGTGCAATTCGGCGCCGAGGCGCTGGAGACCGGGGTAGACATTGACGATGCGAGGACTTTTGCGCGCATTGACCGGGAGGGCAGGCTGCCCACCACCTCTGCCCCGCCCCCGGCCAGCTTTGCCAGGGCGTTCGCGGCCGCGCTGGCAGACGGCGCGACAACGATCCTCTGCTTCTGCGTGAGCGGCCCTGTGAGCGCCACCTACAGCTCAGCGCTGGTTGCGCGGGGCATGTTCCCCGAGTGCGACATCCGGGTGATCGACTCGGAGCAAATCTCGATGGCCTTTGGTTTCCAGGCCCTGGCAGCCGCGCGCGCGGCCGCGGCAGGGGCCACGCCCGATGAGGCTGTGGCCGCAGCAGCCTCGGTGCGGGAGCGGGTGACGATATTCGCGGCCCTGACGACGCTCAAATACCTGGCCATGAGCGGTCGCGTGGGCCATCTGGCGGCCGGCATGGCTGGGCTGCTGGATGTCAAGCCCATCCTGAGCGTGCGCGAGGGCAAGCTAGACGTCATCGAGCGTGTCCGCTCGCGTCGGCGCTCATGGCAACGGCTGATCGAGCTGACGCAGGGCTTCCTGGCCGGGCGGCGGGCCGAGGAGATGGCGGTTCTGCACGTAGCGGTGCCCAACGATGCCGCTCAGCTGGCGGCGCTGGCCCGGACCGAGCTGCCCTGTCCGGAGGAGGTCGTGATAGCCGAACTGACGCCCGGCCTGTCGGTACACGGCGGAGCCGGGATGGTCGGGATCGTGGCTGTGGCGGCCCAGACGGGGCATTGAGGCGCCCTCACGGGCGACGACGGCGCCGCGATCGCGATGGCCGAAGCTGAGACCATGTTGTATCCCAATGTTAACCGTCTTGTAACCTGACAATGCACGAAATATGGGCCGTTTCGTTACTTATAAACAGCACCATTCCAACATGGTATGGAGGAAACGGCCCTGTGAAGGATAGCGCCTGGGACTCATCTGATACAACCGGTGAGCCTGGCCCGATATCGCCAATGCGGATGCAGTTGGGCCCGGATGAGCCGGCGCGCATCTGCGCGCGCTGCGCGCCCGGGTTGAGCGGGTATTTCCGGCACTATACTCAGGCTCCGGCGATAGTGAAGGAACTGCTGGCCGAAACCATGCTCACCGCCTGGAACCTGTGGCCAACTTACAACCCCGAGGAGCACTCAACCACCGTCTGGGCGTTCACCATCGCCCAGACAGTGCTGCACCGTCGAGGTATCGAGCCCGGCCCAATTGCGCCCCAGGAAGCCCCCAATGCGCTCTCGCGGCCTGAGCGGGAGATCCTCGCCCTGAAACTCGGGGGCGGCCTCAGCGACGACGAAATCGCCGAGATCACAGGGCTGCGTCAGCCCCACGTGCATCTCATCCTCCAGCGTGCACTGGAAAGGATCGGGCTTGCGCGGCCCGAGCGCTCGGGCGCAGCCGCAGAGGATCCAGCATGAACCCACGCGATCGGGCCATCCTGCGGGACCTGGCAGCACGCTATGTGGAGATCTGCCACAAGCCCGCTCAAGAAACGCGCCGCGCACTATGGCGCCGGCAGAACAGCCTGCATGGAAGCCGGCCCCTGATCTACGTCCGTGCCTTTGCCTGGCACGAAATGCCCGCCTCCCGGTTAGAGTGTGAGGATCCCTTCCTGCAGGGCTATGAGGATTTCTTCCGCTATCACCTGTTCTGGGATAGCCTCGATGACGACTCCATCTTCGAGCCCTGGGTGACCGTGCCCGCGACCTATCGCTGCACCGGCTGGGGCGTCAGCAGTGAGCGCCGCTTCTCCACCGAGCCGCGGGGATCCTTCAAGGTCGATTACCCCCTCAAGGAGCCGGAGGACATCGCACGCCTGCGCGCGCCCTGGCACGAGATCGACGAGGAAAAGACGGCGCAGGATGTTGAGCGCCTGCAGCAGGCGATCGGCGATATCATCACGGTCAATATCGACCGCGGCCCTGCCTACCGCATGTGGACTGGCGACCTCTCCACCGACCTCGGCTACCTGCGGGGCATCGAGCATTTCATGCTGGATATGATGGATCGCCCCACATGGCTGCATGAGCTGCTCGCCTTTATGCGCGACGGCATCCTGCGCACACATGAGCAGGCGGAAGCAGCCGGCGATTGGGGGCTCTCGGCCCATCAGAACCAGGCCATGCCCTACGCCGAAGAGCTTGCGGACCCGGCGCCCAACGTCAATGGAGTGCGCAGAAGCCAGTTGTGGGGCTATATGGCCGCGCAAGAGTTCACCCTCGTCTCACCTACTATGCACGACGAGTTTCTGCTCCAGTACCAACTGCCGATCCTGCGGCATTTCGGCCTCGTCGCCTATGGCTGCTGCGAGGACCTGACGCACAAGATTGACATGCTACGCCAGATCCCAAACCTGCGCCGCATCGCCGTATCGCCCTTTGCGGATGTCCCCCGCTGCGCCGAGCAGATCGGCGCCGATTATGTCCTCAGTTACCGGCCCAGTCCGACGGAAATGGTGGGCACCGGGTTCGATGTGGAGCACATCCGCCGCACGCTGCGCCGGGACCTTGAGGCTTGCCGCGAGTGCCACGTCGATATCACCCTCAAGGATGTCGAGACGGTGCAGGGCGACCCAAGCCGCGTGCGGCAGTGGGTGCAGATAGCCCGGCAGGTGATCGACCAGGTGTACGGCTAGTGGCTTCCCGCACTGGTTTTGATGGGTCACGGTTGCTCCCTTGTAGGCAGCGGGCACTCATCAAAACCAGTGCGGGGGCCCACTAGCGCGATTCCTCTGCATCCATCCCCGCAGTATCGAGCACACGGTAGCCAACTGCGCCCACCGCCCCGGGTATGAGGGCTGCACCAGGCTGGCCAATTTGCCCTGCCAAAACGAATTCGGGAAACCTTGGCGGGCCACCGCATTCCGCCCTGGCTTCTCGGGCGCTCCTCGACGCCGGGTTTCGCCCCGGCCAATGATCCTCGTACGTATTCTACCCTCCCCACAGGTCGCCCAACGATGCGCAGCGACCGGTTAACGGCATAAAAGTTGCTCCATGCTCATCCGTCTTGTTGATTGGGCAGACTACAGGCACAGGAAGGGCGGGGGCACGCACCATGTCGACGGTTAACTTGATGCTCCTGGTGATCGGCGGCATTGTCCTCTTCATCGGCGTCTTTTCGAAGTGGATCCGGGAAGCTATCGTTTCGGCTCCGCTTATCGCCTTTGCGTTGGGGGTCATCCTTGGGCCCTATGTCAGCGGCATCTTTGACCTGCGCACCTGGGGCAACCAGTACTTTATCCTCGAACAGGCGTCGCGCTTTACGCTGGCGGAGGGGCTCATCGGAACCGCGCTCATTCTGCCCCCCCTGAGCATTCGCTTCCGTTGGCGCACTGTGGCCAGCCTGCTGGGGGTGCTCACCCCGATCATGTGGGCGATTACCGGCCTGCTGATTGCCTTCATCCTGCGGGTACCCGGGCTGGTTGCCCTGCTCGCGGGTGCCTCACTGGCGCCGACCGATCCCATTCTGGCCCGCACCATCACGGAGGGCGCGACCGCCGAGCGCAACATCCCCGCGCGCATCCGCTATACGCTGCTCGAAGAATCCGGCTTTAACGACGGGCTGGGGTTCCCCTTTGTGGATATTGGCATCGCATTGGCCACCTATCCTTTCGCGCTGGCAGCGCTGGGGCACTGGGCGATCTACTCAGTGCTGCTGGCGGTAGGCGGAGCCGTTGCCGTTGGCATACCCATCGGCTACGGCGCCTCCAGGTTGCTGCATTGGTCCAGCCGCCGTCATTGGGTCACGCGGGGTGGGTTGCTGGCGTATCCCATCGGGCTGGCCTTTGCCTCCCTGGCGCTGGCGACACTGCTCCACATCGACGGTATCCTGGTTGTCTTCATCGTCGGCCTCACCTTTGCAGGAGTAGGCTGCCCGGAGGTACAGCAGGACCAGGCAGAGATCCAACAGACCATCGACTTGTTTTTCACCCTGCCGAGCTTCCTGCTTCTCGGCCTGGCCGCCCCACTCTCTGCATGGGCGGCCATGGGTTGGCCAGCCTTTTTCCTGGTATTGGCCGTGCTGGGCCTGCGGCGCCTGCCGCCGCTCATGCTGCTGCAGCCCCTCCTGCGGGGTCAGATCTACACCGGCCGCGAGGCAGCCTTTGCGGGCTGGTTCGGCCCCATGGGGTTATCGGCGGTGTTCTATGGAGCGCTCGTCGTCGAACAGACCGGAATCGTGCGCGTTTGGGACATCATCACCCTGGTCGTGGCCAGCTCGATCGTGGCGCATGGCATCAGCGCAGCGCCGCTGACACGCCGGTTTGGCCAGGAGGAGCGCCAGGAGGCAGCGCCCGAGGGCAGCGAAGGGGCTGTATCCCGATGAGTCTGCCCATGCTGCACAGATCAGAATGAGGACCTGCGATTTGCTTGGGCGCCGCTGCGCCTATGGCACCAATCGTGCTCTTATCAAGCCGGTGGCATTGCCATGATCGTCAAGGCACTATGCTCAGACCAAAGCCCGAGTGGCTCTTGATCGAAGGAGGACGTTGTGCCCTGGTCGTTGCTCTTGTTAGGATTCTCGGTGGCCACTTGGCTCTTCTGGCTTGTAGCGAGCTGGTGCATTTCATCCTTCTTTGCCAAGCCGCAGCCGCAGACTCACGCCCCCCTGCCCACCGTTTCGATCCTCAAGCCGGTGCGTGGCCTCGATGCCGAAGCCTATGAGAACTTTTGCAGCTTCCTGGAGCAGGACTACCCGAACGATTACGAGGTGCTGTTCGGCGTCACCAATCCCCAGGATCCCGCCCTGAAGCTCGTCCAGCGCCTGCAGCGCGATTTCCCAGACCGGAAAATCGCGGCCTTTGTCGCCCCACGCCGGGGAGCCAACGATAAGGTCAGCATCCTGTGCCATCTGGCCCAGCAAGCGGCCAATGATGTCTTTGTGGTGTGCGACAGCGATATGCGAGTGACCCCCGACTATTTGCGCAGAATCTGTACACCGCTGCAGGACCCGGCCGTTGGCCTCGTCACCTGCCTCTATCGCGGGGAGCGGCCCAAGACCTTTACCGCCCGCCTGGAGGCGCTCTATATGGTCACCACCTTCCTGCCCTCCGTGTTTGTGGGCAGGCGCTACCTCTCCACAGGCTTCGCCCTGGGCGCCACCAATGCCCTGCGCCGGGAACAATTGCTGGAGATCGGTGGTTTTGCTCCCATCCTCAACCACCTGGCCGACGATTACCAACTGGGGGTCCGTGTGGCTGCAACAGGGCATCGGATCCACTTTTCTGATTATGTCGCGCAGAGCACTCTGGGACCCACCACCTTCAGAGAGCAGTGGCAACGCGAAGTACGCTGGGCCAAGTGCACCCGCATCAGCCGCCCACTGGAATACCCTGGGCTTCCGTTAACCTTCTCTACCCCCGTCGCTCTAGCCACCGCCGCCTCGCTGGGGTTCAGCCCCTTGGGGTGGAGTGTGCTCGGCGTCTCGCTCGTGCTGCGCTGGCTTGTGGGCTGGCAAATGGCCCATCACACCCACGATACTGTCTTCCCCAGGGCCTGGTTCTGGCTCCCGCTGCGCGATCTGTTGACCGCAGCGGTCTGGTGCGCGGCGCTCGTGGGGCAGGAGGTCAAATGGCGAGGCGAGCGCTTTGCCCTGCGCAAGGGAGGCTACCTGCAGCCTTTGCCCCCCAAAAAGGCGCGCGAGACGACCGGATAGGCAGGGCGCCCCCTCTGAGAGGTGGCATAGGCCCAGCGTTGGCCCACATGTTGCTGACGACCGTAAGTCGCATCTCAAGGCAGCCCACACCGCTACACGCGGTGTGGCCGAAAGGCGACCGTTTCGCTATCCGGTGAGACAAGGAGCTTTGACATGGACTCTCAGAATCAGAGTGGTAACAATGCCCAGGAGAAAAGGCAGGGCGAGGCAACACCGCCGACGCCAGGCGCCCCAACCTGGAAACAGGTCTGGCTAGACAGGGCAATCGTGGGCATGGTGCGTGGCCTGCAATTCGGCGCTGAAACACTTGGCCGCACAACGCCGCTGCGCGAGCGTATTGTGGCCGCCTACGACCGGCGCCTGCGCAGAGATTACGAGCGCACCATGGCTGCCGGCGCGCTGCCCGTTGCGATCGCTCGGCAGCGCCTCTACATGGCCCTGGCCATCCTGCATACGATGGATCGGGCTATGGCTCAAAACTTGCTGGGCGCCGCCACCATGCGTGGCGCGCTCAATATCATTGCGCGCACCATTCTGATGCCGCAGAGCGAGGATACGGCCAAGAAGCGGTTCACCTCTGCTTATGGCGCCATCCCACCCAGCGCCATGGTCATCAGCCCGGGCAAAGCCTGCAACCTGCACTGCCCCGGCTGCTATGCCGATTCCGGCTCGACACGGGAAAAACTCGACTGGGAGACGTTCAACCGCATTGTGTGGGAAGCGCGCCAGCTCTGGGGCATGCGCTTTTTCGGCATCAGCGGCGGCGAGCCCCTGGCCTATCGTGACAAAGGCCGGGGCGTGCTGGACATCGCAGAGGAGCATCGCGATTGTTTCTTCATGATGTACACCAACGGCACCCTCATCACTGAGGACGTGGCCCGGCGGATGGAAGCTGTCGGCAACATCACTCCGGCTATCTCAGTCGAGGGCATGAAGGAAAGCACCGATGCGCGGCGCGGAAACGGGGTCTTTGACCGGGTTGTGGAGGCAATGGGCTACCTGCGGCAATACCGGGTGCCCTTCGGCATCTCGACGACGGCCACGCGCGACAACTACCAGGAGCTCCTGTCGGACACGGTGATGGACTTTTTCTTTGGGCGCATGGGTGCTCTTTACGGCTGGCTCTTCCACTATATGCCCATTGGCCGGTCCATCACGCTGGAGATGATGCCAACGCCGCAACAGCGGGTCTGGATGCTGAACCGCATGTGGGAGTTGGTAGGCCAGAGGCACTATTTTCTGGCCGATTTTTGGAACAGCGGCACCCTGGTCGACGGCTGCATCTCGGCAGGGGGGCGCGGCGGGTACCTCTACATCGACTGGAACGGCGCTGTTTCGCCCTGCGTCTTTGTGCCTTATTCTCCCGTAAACATTCACGACGTATACGCGCAGAACAAGACACTCAACGATGTATGGGCAGAGCCATTCTTTGCCCGCATTCGAGATTGGCAGCAAGCCTACAATCCCGGCTCGGGGGCGGCAGGGCATCACCCCAACGGCAATCTGCTGCGCCCATGCATCATCCGCGACCACCACGCCGAGTTCCAGCGTATGCTTGCCGAATTCGAGCCCGAGCCGACTGATGAGAATGCCCGGGTTGCGCTGCTGGACCCCGCCTATCATGAAGGCCTGGAGCAGTTCGACCGCGAGCTGGCCGAGTTGGTCGACCCGATCTGGGTGTCCGAATACACCAAACAGCCCTGAACCCAGCTCATCGCAAGGCAAAGGGCCAGAGTGCGCCCATACGCACTCTGGCCCTTTGCCTTGCGATAAGCTGGGTTCACAAGCCCGCTATCCGCGCACAAACAAGAGACTGTACACCTCACGACGGGTTATCGCCGCCGCCTCGCCCTTGATTGCTGCTTCGCCCTAATGCCTGCAGCCGATGGGCAAAGGAAGAGCCAACGATCACGGGCAACCAGACGTTAAACCCACGAAAGACAATAGTAATCGCCACACTGGTTGCAGTGGGTATGGACAGCGAGATAAAGACGAGGGCCATGATGCCCTCCGCTACCCCCAGCCCATGGGGGATAATGTTGATCACGGAGAACACAATGTCGAGCGCGAACGCAGCCACGGCGGCGCCCAGCGGCAATGGGTAACGGTAAGCGACTGAAACGGCGTAGAGGCTGGCCACATTGATGATGTGAGCAGCCAGGGCCACCCCCAGCGTATAGATTACAGGTGTAGAGTGGCCCGCAATGTCGCAGGCCGCACAGATGTACTCCCGTGCCTGATTCTCCGCCCAATCAGGGGGCACCAGAGGCTTCTCACCAAACCGCAGCGCGACCCCATTGACCAGACCCTGGACCCACTTGAAGACGCCGCGCAGGCTCTCGGGCCGAAAGCGTCCCAGGAGCAGGAGCACGACCAGGGCCGCCGCGAACAGCACAAAGAGCGCCGACACAATCGCCTGGTATGGTTGCAGGACTCCACGCACGTACAGATAGCCCAACCCAAAGGCGATGAAGGGTATTGTCATCGCCAGGTCCGCCACCAGCACCAGCAGGCTCCCCTCCAACGCCCGCGCTCCCGATTGCCCCCTCTTGATGGCATCATCCACAAAGACAACCAGCGAGCTGAGCCCGCCTGTAGGCACGACCGCCTTTAGGAACATGGAAGCAAAGAGCACCGGAATCAGGCCAAACCAGCGGCTCATCACGCCCGCGGCGGCAAAGCTGAACTTGTACAGCAATGCATAGTCGAGATAATAGGCTACCTGCAGCAAGACCGCGGCCACCAGCCAGATGACCTGGCCCTGGATGAGGGTTGCGACCACCCTCCTGAGGTTACTGGCTTGCGTAAACACTAACACCAGGAACCCAATGGCCACCAGGAACCATATCCAGTGCTGTCGCACCCAAAGCAGCAGGCCTCTCAATCGGACCTCCAGATCAGGACCAGTGGTCTGAATCAGCACCTTGATTGCCTCACCACAGCAAGACTTGGGCCGGGCGCTGCGCTTCAGCAACTGCGGTCCTGTTGGCGGGGCCAGTGGTATGAACTTTGCTCTTTATCAGCACGACAGGACAAAGCGAAGCGTGATCAAATCCCGTGCCCGGCGGGGACATCCACGCGTACGCGGGCCCATGATGCACAGACGCTTGTAACGTGCCTGCTGCCAACTGGAAAGAGGGAGGTCCGCTTGCTTGAGCGGTTGAGATACTGGCCCGCCCGCAAATGGGCCTGGGTGCTGGTCGTGTTGGTCCTATTCGGCCTCATCCTCTACGTCGTGATCACCGCGTGGGCCGTTCTGACGCCATTCTTCGTGGGGCTGGTGCTGGCCTGGATTCTCATTCCCATCGTCAAATGGGTGGAGTGGCCGTTGCGGCGTGTCATCAGGCGGCCCGCTGCCGCCCGCCTGATCGCCATCCTGCTCACCTACATTGCGATTCTGCTGATCCTGGCGGGAATCATCTACTTTCTGGCGCCGATCGTCAGCGCCGAGTTCCAGGCCCTGCTGGATCGCCTGCCTGCCATTATCCGGGATATTCGCTCGGCCTTGAGCGGCCTGCGAGGTTTCTACAATCGGGCCGTGCCGCTGGCGGTGCAGCAATACCTCAGCAGCCTCTTTCCTGCCGGCGGCTTGCTATCGCTGCTCAGCAGCCTCTTCAGAGGTACAACAGCCAACCTTGGCGTTACCCTTATCATCCTCTTTGGCTATATCGTCCTGCCCTTCTGGCTGATCTATGTCGTCCTCGATGCCGAGCGCACGCACAGGGGATTCCTCAGTATTATCCCACCGGCCATCCGGTCCGATGTCGAGAACCTCGGGCACATCGCCAATGGCGTGGCCAGCGCCTATCTGCGCAGCCAGCTGATTGTGGCCGCCATCACTGGGGTCCTGACAGCCCTCGCGCTGCGCCTCCTGGGCGTCGATTTTGCCATCCTGCTGGGCCTGCTCACCGGCGTGCTGGACCTGATACCCACCTTCGGCCCCATCCTCTCTGCTATTCCGATCGCCATCATTGCCACTATCCAGCGCCCCATCCTGGCGCTGTGGGCCCTGCTCGCCGTATTCGGCATCCGCGAGCTAGAGGACCTCTTTCTCGGCCCGCGTATCGTGGGGAACCTCGTGCGCATCCGCCCGGTCTATATCATCGTGCTGCTCATTGCCGCAGGCTACATCTGGGGCCTGTTGGGCCTGTTCCTCATTGTGCCTATTGTCGCACTCTTGAGGGATATGGTGGACTATTTGTACCTGCGAACCTGGGCAGCGGGATATTCAAGTGACGAAGCACTGAGAATTGTGCACGAAAGGCAGAACACACCTCTTCTCTGAACATTTCGTTGGCAGAAAGTCTGGCCAGGGTGAGTTGCGCTCATCCTGGCCAGACGGTTGCCCAGCCACCGCATGCAGCGGCATTCCCGGACTCTAGAGGTGCGCGATAGCGGGCTCAGCAGGCTCCGAGATCTCCTCCAGCGCCGTGCAGGCCGGAGAGCAAGCCTCTCCCCCTACCGTCATGGCATCGACGGCCACATCACCCAGGGAGATGATGCCTGCCAGGTGCCCCCTATCCTCCACCGGCAAGCGGCGAATCTGCTGCTGAGCCATCAGATTAGCCGCATCCTCCACACTCGCATCGGCAGACACGACAGTCGGGCTTTGGGTCATGAAATCACCCACGGGGGCTTGCCTCCCATCCACAGCCTGGGCATCGGCCCGTACAACGATGTCACGGTCCGTGAGGATGCCCAGCAACTGGTCGCCCTCCGTAACCAGAACGTCGCCGATGTTCGCGTCGCGCATCAACTGTGCAGCTTCCGTCACACGGGTGGCCGGCCGCACCGTCACCAGGTCTCTGGTCATGATGTCTCTGACCTTCACATTTCCTCCTTGAGCTACCGCTTGCGAACCCGGCGGCCCGCAATGCGCTGGCCGCCCATAGCAAGGCCAGCAACCCATGTGCCACCACGGGGCCCTTTCCACCGTGCAGATGCCCACGAACAGCTCGACGGCCCTCATCCGCATAGAATCTGGCCCGTTTTGAGGCCATATTGTATGTTTATTATGCTAATCTTGTGCGTTGATGGCACGTTCCTTGCTCGCTGGACGCGCGGGTTTTTCCATTACAGCCCGATGCGATATAGACGGACCCAGTAACTAAAGAGGAGCGTGCATGTGAACATCTGCATGACCCACTATGCCTTCTATCCGACAACCGGAGGAGTGGAGACACACCTGCTGGATCTCTGTGCCCAGCTTGTGGAACAAGGGCACGAGGTCCATGCCCTCGTGGGCTCCATGCCGGGGCAGCCAGAGGAGAGCGAGAAGGAAGGGATCCATATCCATCGCGTGGATTGGATGAACCCGGAGATTATGCGCGAACGCAAGTGCAGCGCTGGCATCCCGGTGGATCAGGATTGGCCTTCCCTGCAAGAAGAGATCAAGGCCGCATACCGGCGCTTCATCGCAGACTATAACATCGATGTCATACACGCGCATAACTTCCATCACTTTCTGCCCGAATACGGCCTGGCCCTTACGGAGATACGTCGCGAGGATGGGATTCCTACCTACCTCACGATCCATGAGATGTGGGGCGAATTCCTCTGTCGGGACCTGTTGGATCGGACGGAATGGGATAGAGTCATCGCTGTTGGTCAACACGTGTATGGCGACCTGGTCGCCCAGGTCGAGAACTATGGCAATGTGCAGGTCGTCCTCCACGGCGTGAATACCAGGATGTTCCACCCAAGCCTTGATGGAACGCACCTCAAGCATGAACTAGGGCTTGACGGCAAGCGCGTCATCCTGCACCCGGCCAGGCTACTACCCTGGAAGGGCGTTCACACGACCGTCGAGGCGTTTCGCGCGATCTCAGATCGGTTCCCCGATGTCTCACTGGTGATCACCGATACCCACGAAATCCTCGACTGGGCCCATGAGCTCGAGGGATACCGTGAGCGCATCTTTGCGCTGATCGAAGCCTATGGCCTGGATAAGAAGGTCGTCATGCGATCCTTCGACTTTTCCCGGGAGCTGCCACAGGCCTATGGCATGGCCGACGTCGTCGTCTATCCCACCAGCGGAGAGGAACCCTTCGGCCTGGTCCCCCTGGAGGCCATGGCCAGCGCCAAGCCTATCATCGTCACACGCAGTGGTGGGCTCATCGAGTCGGTCGTGGATGGTGTGACAGGCTTTGTGATTCCCAAGGAGGACTCCGCCTTGCTGGCGGACCGCCTGGCCGCCCTGTTGGCGCGACCGGATCTGGCACGGAACATGGGCAACCAGGGACGGCGACACGTCGAGCAACTGTTCTCGCGAAGCCGCATGGCCGTTGAGGTGGAAATGCTCTACCAGGCAGGCCTGAACGAGCGAGCTGTGCTGGCCCGGCCCGGTATGATCAGGTCCGTCTCCAAAATGGCCTCCCCACAACCCTGATCGAGGCTGACATAACCTGTCCTTCCCGTGAGCCCGCGCCCGCCCGCGAAGTTTATTGACAAGTAACGCGGCTTGACTATAATTGGCGCTGTTGGAAAAAACTCTCGTACCATTTCCAAAGGCGCCGCCCTGCCTGCACTCAAAGGGGTGTAAGGGTCAGGGAAGACCGATCACAGGTGGCAATCAAAGCCGTCGCGGAGCGGGCCGGGCTCCAATCTGCAGCGATCTTCCACAGCCGCGCACAATGCGGTGAGGGATAGGCGCTGCAGTGTTGTATTTCTCCTCGGCCCCGCGCTCGTCCCTTCCAGCCATGGCCATGGCTGTTCCGGCTCTTGCCCTGCACTCCCGTTGCGCCCCCCTTGCCAGGGGTGTGCCAGGTTGTGGGGCCGCGAGCCGGCCACGGGCCGCCCCTGTCACATTTGCGGTTTGCCCCTCCTTGGGCTGCGCCTCTGTTTTTGGGCTGGTATGGCCCAGGAGGATGACTTGTCCGCAGACACTACACGACCTGAAATCAGGGCCGTCATTTTCGATCTCGACGGCGTCCTGACCGATACTGCAGAGTATCACTTCCAGGCCTGGAAGCGCCTAGCCGACGAAGCGGGCATTCCCTTCTCACGGGCCAGGAACGAACAACTCAGGGGCGTATCGCGCCGTCGCTCGCTGGAAATCCTGTTGCAGGAGCGAGAGATAGAGGAAGTCGCTGCCCAGGAGATGATGGCGCGCAAGAACCAATACTACCAGGAACTCATCAAGCAGATCATGCCGGCAGACCTGCTGCCCGGGGTGCCTGAGCTTCTGAGCGAGCTGCACGAGCAGGGCCTGCGCGTCGGCATTGCCACCGTGAGCAAGAACTCTCGGGCTGTGATCGATGGCCTGCGCATCTGGCACCATATCGATGCCCTGGCCGATGGCTACAGCGTGGCCGCCAGCAAACCGGCGCCTGACCTGTTCCTGCATGCGGCTGCACAACTGCAGATACCACCATCGAAATGCCTCATCGTAGAGGATGCCGCCGCAGGAATCGAGGCGGCCCATGCGGCCGGCATGCACAGTGTAGCCCTGGGCCCGGCGGAGCGCTTTGCCGAGGTGCGGCCCAACGTGATTCTGCCCTCGCTGGAGGGGGTAACCTGGGAGCAGATACTGGCCCATCTGCAGGCCAGCGCCAGGGAGGCCACAACCTGGACCGTTAGCGATGACAAGTTCGACCCGGCCGCACTCAAGCAGCAGGAGACTGTCTTTACTATCGGCAACGGTTACCTGGGTACCCGGGGGGCGCTGGAGCAGCGCTATCCCGGCGATCAGCCTGCGACGCTCATCAATGGCCTGTTTGACAACGTGCCCATAATCCATACGGAGCTGGCCAACGCCCCCAACTGGCTGACCATGGAGCTGCTCATCGATGGCGAACGCGTCCGCCTGGATCAGGGGCAGGTGCTATCTCACGTGCGGACCCTGGATCTTCGCGATGGGGTATTGGTCCACTCCCTGCGCTGGCGCAGCCCGCGGGGCAAGACGATCGAACTGCGCAGCGAGCGCTGGGCATCCATGGCTGATGCACACCTGTGCGCCCTGCGCTATGGGGTCACGGCGCTGGACTTTGCAGGCGAGGTTGAGCTGCGGGCGGAGATTGACGGCACCGTAGAGAATCCGGGGAGCCTGGTGCCGAGCGAAGTTGGCCTTACTCACTGGCAAACGCTCGATAGCGGGAACCCAGCGCCCCAGGTGGCCTACCTGCACGTGCGCACTCGCCTGAGCAGCGTGGAGCTGGGCGTAGCCGCCCACCTCGCCGTCGAGGGCGTCGCCGATGTGGCCTATAGCGCACGCGATTCGGCGCATGCACCCGGTGTAGCAGCGCGCTTCAAGTTGGCGCAGGGGGAAACCGCAGTAGCCACCAAATTGGTGACCTATTATACGTCCGCTGAGGAAGCCAGCCCGATGGCGGCGGCGCTTTCCGGTGTGCAGGCTGCAGCCGGGCAGGGTTACGCCACTCTGTTGCGCGCTCATCGGCGCGAGTGGGCCGGGGTGTGGCACGACTGCGACATGCAGATCGAGGGAGATGACGCTGCCCAGCGGGCCATACGGTACAATCTGTTCCAGCTGCTCATTGCAGCTCCCTGGCACAGCGACCGCCTGAGTATTCCGGCCAAGGCGCTCAGCGGTTTTGGCTACCGGGGGCACGTGTTCTGGGATACAGATATCTTTATCGTGCCGTTTTTCGCCTTTACCCGGCCCGAGATCGCGCGCAACCTGCTGCTCTACCGCTACCATACCCTGGCGGGCGCCCGTGAGAACGCACGCCGGGCAGGGTACGAGGGAGCCATGTTCCCCTGGGAGAGCGCGCAGGATGGGCGAGAGACGACGCCGCCCTGGATTCCCTTGCCCAATGGCGAACTGGTGCGCGTCTGGTGCGGCGAGATCGAGCAACATATTACCGCGGACGTAGCCTATGCCGTGTGGCGTTACTGGCAGGCCACTGGCGACGATGCCTTTATGCGTGATTATGGCGCCGAGATCATCCTGGACACGGCCGTGTTCTGGGGCAGCCGCGTCGAGTACAACGCCCAGGCGGAGCGCTATGAGATCCGCGATGTGATCGGCCCCGATGAGTATCACGAGCACGTGGATAACAACGCCTTTACCAATTATATGGTGCGCTGGCATCTGCGCAAGGCCATCGAGGTACTGGCCTGGCTGCGCCCCTTCGATCCAGAGCGGGCTTTGGCGCTCGAAGAGCAACTCGGGCTTACCAGTGAGCGTATATCTCATTGGGAGGATGTGGTGCGGCGCATCTACATTCCCTACGACCCGGATACGGGGCTGATCGAGCAGTGCGACGGCTTTTTCCAGCTGGAGGACCTCAACTGGGAAGCCCTGGAGCCGCGCAACTGCCCCGTGCAACTGGCGCTGGGGATCGAGGAAACACAAAGGTACCAGGCCCTCAAGCAGGCCGACGTCCTCATGCTTCTCTATCTGCTGGAAGATGAGTTCGATCAGCGCTGCAAGCGGGCCAATTGGGATTACTATGAGCCACGGACCGACCATAGCTATGGCTCTTCGTTGGGCCCGGCCATTCATGGCCTGCTGGGCTGCGAGCTGGGCTACCCCGACAAGGCTTATGAGCACTTTTGGCGGGCAGCCATGGTCGATCTGAAGGATCTGCGCGGGAACACCAAGGACGGCATCCATGCGGCCTCAGCAGGCGGCGTATGGCTGATGGCAGCGATGGGGTTCGCCGGCATGCGCCTGGGGCCCGCGGGGCCGGTGTTCACACCGAGGCTGCCCAAGCACTGGCAGCGGATGCACTTCCGCCTGTGGTATCACGGGGAGCACCTGGAGGTTGACCTCAAGGCGGCCTTGAGCCCGCGCTCTTGAGGCGGCAACAAGAGCGACTATACTCCTGGCCCGCCATGAAGGCTGGGGAGATCGACTAACATTATTGGGGATGAATGGACTTATGTATGGTATTATCTCGCCCCGGGACTGGGGGCTGGCGCCCGCCACAGAGGCGCGCATTCCAGGCTGGATCGAGCGGGGGGTAGCCCTGGATGAGTGGGAGGAGCGGGCCCGCAAGGCCACCTACCATTGGCTGATGCGCAACTGGCGTGAGCAACCGGGAGCCTTTGCCGGGCACTGCAAGGTCGAGGATGGCTGCTACGAGGAGCCGCAGCTCACGAACCTGATCGCGCCCTGGCAGTGCATTGCGGCCTATGACCGCTATGGCGACGAGGAGATGCTACAAAGGGCCGTGCGGGTATCCAACTGGGTACACCGTAGCCTGGTCGAATCGCACCCGATGAGCATGGTGCTCGGCGGCGTGCGCGATGCCTGGTGTCCAGACGAAGTCTGGGTCAAGTTCACCGCCGAGTTCGTGCTGATGAACGCGGGACTCTACGTCCGCACCCAGGAGCGCCAGCACCTGCGCCGCGCCATTGAGGGCGCCCGCTTCCTCGTCCAGGCCGAGCTGCACGATCATGCCACCAAATACGACAAAAAGCAGCAGCGCTGGATCGCCGAGGGCTGGCAGTCCTTCGGGCGGGTCATCGAGGCCCACCTCTATCTCTATGAGGTCACTCAAGACAGTCAGTGGCTGGAACGAGCGTTGGCCTGGGGCGAATATGCCCTGACCCTGCAGGCGCCCGACGGCGGCTTTTACCTGATCAACAACGAGTACTACAACACGGACCTGGCAGCCGATGAGCTGCGCGCGCTGACGTTTCTCTACGAACAGACGCACCTGCCCCAGTATCTGCGGGCAGCCCGGCGCTTTGCCGACTGGCACATCGCGCATCAGCGCCCAGATGGCGCCTGGATCCTGACCATCGACCGGTTCGCAAACCCGGTTTCGGAGTATGTGGGACCCGGCGACATGCCCAACATCGCCATCGCCCTTTTCCGGCTGCACAGGGCAACCCATGAGCCGCGCTACCTGGAGAGCGCACTGCAGGCCATGGGTTACGCCCTGACCCAGCAGGTCATTCCGGGCAGCGCACACCCGTATAGCGACCGTGAGGATGCCCTGTGGGGCTACTGGTCCTGGGATCCGTATTATGACTATTCCATGTCGGGCGACCAGATCACGCACTTTGCTCGCGGCCTCTGGTTCGCGGTAGATTACCTCTCCACGCTGGACCCGGCGCAGGTCGCGCCGCTGGCAGCGCGGCAGGAGCGCAAGGCCGCCTGAGGCGTAAGCGCCCCGGGATGGCATGGCTGATAGCTGCTCGAGACATCAACACCGAACGAACAGGCCGGCATGCTGAGAAGGTTCAGTATGCCGGCCTGTTCGTTCCTGGCGCCCCTGGCGCTGATTCATCTATTTGTGTGTTCTGCGTTCATTGAGCAGCTTTTTGACAGGCACACAGGCGCGTGTTATGATGGCCGCTGGTTGCCATGAGGGCGCCAGGAGGGGACGATGAAATCAGTCTACATCTGTTTTGCACAGGCCAATAGGGTCGAGCTCCGTGAGGAGGAGGTCACAGCCCCCGAGCCAGGGCAAATCCTCTGTCAGGCCGACAGGTCGCTGATCTCGAGCGGCACCGAGACCCACTGCCTGCGCGGGATCTTTGATCCGGGCACCAACTGGGCCGATTGGGTCAAGTACCCCTTCCGCCCGGGCTATAGCATGAGCGCGCGCGTCATCGGCGTAGGCAAGGATGTGACGGGTATCAAAGAGGGCGACCGGGTATTCTCCTGGGCTACCCACCAGCAATACTTCAAGATCGCCTCCGACCGGGCCTACCCCATCCCCAAAGCCCTCAGCGCCGAAGAGGCCACCTGGGGCGCCATTGCCGTCACGACCCAGCTCGCCGTGCGCCGGGCGGAGCTGCAGCTCGGCGAGACGGTCGGCGTCGTCGGCCTCGGTGTGCTGGGGCAACTGGTAACCCAGTATTTGCAGGTCAACGGCGCCCGCAGGGTCATCGCTATGGACCCGGCCTTGGCGCGCACCAATATGGCGGGTGCCCACGGCGCGGCGCCAGCACTGGCCATGGAGGCCCAGGCCGCGCGAGAGCAAGTGTCGGAGGCTACCAGAGGGCGTATGCTCGACGCCGTCTGGGATGTCACGGGCTACCCCAACGCCTTGAATCAGTGCGTGAGGCTGCTGCACCGGCTGGGGCGCGTGATCCTGGTGGGCGATACCCCCGTCCCCACACAGCAGGCCATCGGGCCCGGCATGCTTTCGAACTCCATCGCCATCCTCGGCGTGCATGGCGCCGTGAGCGCACCCTCCTACAGCGAATGGACCCCCTGGACACAGCGCGAGATGACCGAACTCTTTTTCGACTATCTCGTCCAGGGTCGCATGCGGGTCAAGGATATGGTCACCCATCGCTACTCACCCGCCGAGGCGCCCCAGGTGTATGAAACCCTGCTGCGCGATCGCTCTCATATGGTAGGGGTCATCTTCGATTGGAGCAGGCTCTAATGGCACTCTGGGGCGATGGACACACGCATTCAGATTGGAGCGATGGCCTCGATACCCTGCAGGAGAACACCCGCCTCTTCCAGCTCTACGGGGAAGACTTTCACTTTGCCACCGATCACCTGGAGATCGACGTCTCGCGGTTGGATTACCGCTGGGAGATCGATGAGTGGTCGCAGCGCCTGTTCCGCCTGCACCCTGGCGGCCTGGCGGCCTATCAGTCCGAATGCGCCCGGGCCTCCTCGCCGCAACACGTGACTCTGCCGGGGCTCGAGTTGATCTGGGCCAACGCCGCCGAAGGGCAGTTCGGTGCGCCGGCAGATACGCACGTCCTGGTGCGCGAGCACCTGGAGCAACTGCCCGCGCCGGCGTTCTTCCGCAACCGCTCCCTGCGCGCCATCCTCTACGAGCTGCAGGCCCGCGGAATGCGCCCGTTCCTGGCGCACATCCATGATGGTATTCCCTGGGAGACGTTGGACGGCACTGAGATCGCTGGGCTCGAGATGCGCTACGACATCGAGCAGCGAGAGAGCCCCTTCAGCCGCCGACGGTCGCTGGCCCAGTGGGATCACTGGCTGAGCCAGGGGCATCACCTGCCGCTCTCGAGCGGTTCCGACTGCCATCAGATGGACCTGTGGGCCGGCTCGGCCATGCGCAACGTGGTGGCGGCCGATGAGCTTTCGCCCGCGGCCGTCCGCCGGGCCCTGCACGAGGGCCGGAGCTACCTCTCCGCCACCTGGCATCCCGATCTCTACCGCCGCCTGGGCTATGAGGGCATCGCGCCGCAGTCGGGCGGCTTTACGCCCTGGTGGCTGATGGCAGGGGCAGAGGCCTGCCACGACCGCCCGGCGATGAAGGAGGCCGTCGAGAGGATGATCGCCACCACACTCCAGGATGGCCGGGTCAGGCGCGAGTACTATCCGACGCTCAGCTTTGCCGTGGATGGCCGCGGGCCGGGCAGCACTACCGAGGCCCGCGACAATTGTGCCCTCGCCATCGAGGTCCGGATGAACGTTCCCGTACGCCAGGTGCGCCTCATCGGGCAGGGCGAGGTGCGCTGGCAAGAGGAGCTTGCCAGCGAGGCGCAGGTGTTCACGCTGGCCACGCAGGTTTCCATGCGCGGCAGCCGTTACGTGCGCCTGGAGGCGTGGGGCTCGGCCGGCAACGGGCAGGATGAATACCTTCTCTCCAACCCCATCTACTTGGTCTGAACAGGGCCCATGAGTCTGCAAGTTGGTACCCTGGGAAAATCATGCTATAATATATCTACTCGATATATACCGGAGTGTTATATGAAGAGTAGCGCGATCGGCCTCCGTCACTTCGTCCTTGGCATGCTCTTGCGTCAATCCCTGTCGGGTTACGACATCAACCGCTTTTTGAAGAGCCTTGGGTGGTTGATCGGCACGCCCAGCTTTGGCAGCCTGTACCCTGTTCTGCACGATTTGCTCGATGAGGGCCTGGTGAGCATGGAGATCCGCCCCTCCATCGGCAAGCCAGCGCGCAAGATCTATAGCATTACAAAAGATGGCAGAGAAGCTCTGCACGATTGGCTGGCGCAGCCTATGGCGCAGAACGCGCCCCTGAAAGCCTTTGTGATGCGCCTGCTCGTAGAGGGTGGTCTGCCATCTACAGACCTGGCTGCTCATCTGCAGCAGCGCCGAGATCAGCTTACCAGCCAGTACCCTGGCCTGGAGCAACTGGCGGCGGATGCGCAAGAGGTCATCGACCCTGGCCTCCGCCTGACCCTGGACTATGGGCTCGCGCTCGCCAGGGCAGAGCTGGCCTGGTTGGATGAGGCAATGACGTTCCTGGCAGACAAGGCCAGAGCACCGATCGCTCAATGCCGGAGCCTTACCGGTCCGGCACAAGCCGGCACACGGGGAAAAGGGGCCGGCACGCTCGGCATAGCACAAGAGTTCTGAGGATGAGTGCCAAGGAGGTGAAGCGAGATGAAGCTGATCGTCACCATCGTGCACAGCGACGATGCGAACTCGCTAATTGTCGCCTTGCGGGAGAAAGGCTTTCGCTCCACGAAGATCAGCACGACCGGCGGCTTTCTTCGTGCAGGGAACGCCACCATATTGATCGGCGCCGAGGATGCCAAGGTCGATAGCATCCTTGCCACCATCCAGAAAGCATGCCATCCACACAAAGAGGCCGGTGTCGAGATCAGCGGAGCGACGGTATTTGTACTTGACGTCGAACGCTACGAGCGGGTCTAAGCCAGACCCAACAGGACTCGCCATTCACAGCGCTCTCTCAACCGGGGGCGCCAGGGCGAGGGCTTGTCAGGAAGCCGGTTATGGGCGAGAGAGTCTTGTTCAAACCGGGCCGCGTTGGCGCGACAGCCACTGCTTTTCTCATGCTGTGCGCCGCCGCCGGCCCAGAAGGCGACCCACGCAACCTGATCGTCGACCTGGTGCTGAGGCATATCAGCGGCGATTGGGGGGATGTGGCGCCTGAGCAAGTCGCCAGGAATACCAGGGCTCTGCAAATAGGGGGCCGGGTCATCAGCGTGCACCGGGTGATGCCCCAGGTCTCCATCCGGGTTGTCACCGAGACGGAGCGAGGCCGGACCATCGTCATGGAAAACAGCGACCCTTGAGCCAGCAAGGCTCGTGATAGCCCCACCCGACGCAGGGCCCAACTTTTCAAAAGAGGTGGATGGATGAAAACAGTTGTGGCCGCAGCGTTGGGTGAGTGTGTGCACGTGGCCGGCGTGCTGAACTTCCTGCGGCTGGCCGAGGCAGCCGGCTGGCGGACGGTTTTCCTGGGACCGGCCACGCCCATTGAGCAAGTGCTTGAGGCGGCCCGGGCCGAGCAGGCCGCTCTGGTAGGCGTCTCCTACCGGCTGACGCCCGAGACGGGGGCGCGGCTTTTGGGCGAGTTTGCCGAGGCGGCCGATGACCTGCGCCGGCAGGGTGTGCGTTTTGCCTTCGGCGGCACACCGCCGGTGGCCGAGCGGGCGCGGGCGATCGGCTTTTTCGAGCGGGTGTTCGGCGGGGAGGACTCGCCCGAGGATGTGCTCGCCTATCTCAAGGGCGAGACGGGCGCTGGGCAGGCAGGAGCCGCCTATCCGCAGACGACGGCGGAGCGCATCGCCTGGAAAACCCCCTTTCCCATCCTGCGCCACCACTTTGGCCTGCCCACACTGGAGGCCACGAGCGACGGTATCGCACGCATCGCTGAGGCCCGGGTGTTGGATGTAATCTCCCTCGGCACCGACCAGGACGCACAGGCCAACTTCTTTCACCCCGAGCGCCAGGACCCGGCGCGCCGCGGCGCGGGGGGCGTGCCGGTACGCTCGGCAGAGGACTATCGTGCCCTCTATGCCGCCTCGCGCCGGGGCAACTATCCCCTCCTGCGCACCTACTCTGGGTGTGACGATTTCATCCCCCTGGCCGAGCTCTACCAGGAGACGATCCACAATGCCTGGTGCGCCGTGCCGATCTACTGGTTCAACCGTATGGACGGCCGCGGCCCGTGGGAGCTGGAGGGCTCGATCCGCGAGCATCAGCGGCTGATGCGCTGGCATGGGGAGCGCAACATTCCGGTGGAGTTGAACGAGCCTCATCACTGGGGCATGCGCGACGCGCCGGATGTGGTCGCCGTGGCCACGGCCTACCTCTCCGCCTACAATGCCCGCGCTCTCGGCGTTCGTGACTATATCGCCCAGCTCATGTTCAACAGCCCCGCCGGCCTCTCGGAGGCGATGGACCTGGCCAAGATGCTGGCTATGGTAGAGATCATCTCCCCCCTGGCCGGGCCCGCCTTCCGCATCTGGCGGCAGACGCGCACGGGCCTCCTCTCCTACCCCCTCGAGCCCGATGCGGCGCGCGCGCACCTGAGCACAAGCGTGTACCTGCAGATGAGCCTGCGCCCACAGATCGTGCATGTGGTGGGCTATAGCGAGGCCGATCACGCCGCCACGGCCGAGGATGTCATCGAGTCGTGCCGGCTGGCGCGCCGGGCCATCGAGAACGCCCTGCACGGCCAGCCCGACCCGACCGGCGATCCGCGTGTGCGGGCGCGCAAAGAAGAGCTGGTGCGCGAGGCGTGGGTAACCCTGCGCGGCGTGCAGGCCCTCGCCGACCCCGGTGTGGCAGACCCCTTCGCCGACCCGGCGACCCTGGCGCGGGCGGTCACGACGGGTGTGCTCGATGCCCCGCACCTGCGCAACAACCCCTTTGCGCGCGGCGAGATCGCGACCCGTATCGATGCGAGGGGCGCCTGCGTGGCCGTCGACCCGGCGACCGGCTGCCCCCTCAGCGAGGAGGAGCGCCTGGCGGGGCTGGGCATCGGCCTCTCACCGGGTTGATAGCGATCTACGAGCCTCTGGTCTACCCAACGCCGTAGCGCTGACCCATCACCGCCGCGCATCACGGCGGATAAAGGGCTCCGCGACCGCACTGGAGGTGAGTAGGCCATAGCGGCCGGGTTTGCGATAGGCATTGCCCCAGGCCTCCCGCCTCCGATAGTCGCGGAGCTGATCCAGGTCGAACTCGGCCAGGTAGATGCCCTCGCGCTCCCCGGCCTCGATGACGAGGGTATCGCGCGAGCGCCCCCGGGCGTCGAACGCGATGCCGTCAAAAGCCGCCGAATGGCCGTTGAGGTCGGGCGCAGCATAGTTGGCCATGGCCACGCCCACCATGTTTTCATAGGCCCGCGTGCGGAGCTGGGTGAGGCGGTTCTGCTCCAGATCGCACGAGTTCGGGATGAGGATGATCTCGGCGCCCTGCAGCATCAGGATGCGCGCGCTCTCTGGGAACTCGCGGTCGTAGCAGATCATGGCGCCCATCTGCACGGGGCCCGCTGCCGTATCCAGCGCGCCCACGCGGAAGCCGTCGCCCGGCGTGAGGGCGGCCTCCATGGAAAAGTCGCAGGTGTGGACCTTGGCATAGGTGAAAGCGATCCGGCCGCTCCGGTCGATGAGCGACACACTGTTGCGCGGGGCGGCGGGCCACTTTTCCAGGTAGGTCAGGGCAATGGCCATATTCAGCTGCCGGGCCAGCTCCCGGAAGCGCACCACAAAGCCATCCTCGGCCCCTACGGCCAGCGCCTGCCACTGCGCCCGCTTTGCCATCTCCTCAGGACTGAGGTTGAGCGGGTCATAATCATCGCGCCAGACGTTCTCACTGTAGGCCGTGTAGCCGATGTTCCACATCTCCGGGAAGAGGGCGATATCGGCCCCCAGGTCGCGCGCCCGGCGGCAGTATTCCTCCCCCTTGAGCGCGTTCCTCTCCTGATCCAGGCCAAAGGCCGTCAGTTGCAGCAGGGCGATCTTGAGTGTACTCATGGCGGGTTCACCTCCCAGGGTTGCCGGTTCGCCAACGCCGGCAGGAGCGGACTTGGCTCCAGCACCACGTATATCCCTTCTCAGCAGGTACGCCAGGCCGTTACCTTCCTCCTCTGGCATGCATATTGCTGGCTGGGCGCCGCGAGGCCAACTCTAGCACTACAGCCGTACTTACCCATCGGGGCGCAGATCCCATCCGGGCATCGCGCTTCGCACGCGACCGGAGTGGAGCCATTCGGGTCAGAGCCGGGCAGGCGCGCAGCACCTTGGCCGGCTGTTACCGGGAGCCGGCTGGATCAAGTGCGGTTGCAGTACTAGGATACGGAGGGTAATGACATGCCTGGCCAAGCCAAGCGCAAACAGCGGGCTGCAAGGCCTGCCAGGCCGGAACCTATCCCGCTCATCCCCAAGAGGAACGCCTGGACCACCCACCCCTGGCCTCCACGCTGGCCGGACGGCGCCTGGTCGCCGCTGGTGGCGGGGTTCCTGACGCTCGTCGTCGGCGGGCTGGGGCTGCTGGCCGGCAACCTGCTCTGGCTCTTCCCCAGCCTGGGACCGACGATCTACCTGCAGACAGAGGCCCCGGACCAGCCTCCGTCACAGATCAAGAACGTCATCGGGGGGCACTTTATCCTCGCCGGCTACCTGGCCGTCTTTGCCCTGGGCATCGCCTACGAGCCCTCCGTTTTTACCCTGGGCAACCTCACCACGGCGCGCGTCTTTGCCGCGACCATCGCTATGGTAATCACGGAAGGTGGAGTGTTGTTGGCCGGCGTCTCGCACCCGCCGGCGGCGGCGACCACCCTGCTCATTGCCCTCGGTGTATTCAAGGCGACCTTCCTCGATGCCTCTTTCATCGTGGCCGGTGTGGTGATCATCGCGGTGGTCGGCGAATTCTTCCGGCGCCTGCGGCTGGGAAACTACCGGCGTTACGGCCGCGCCCGCTGATGAGATGCCAGGCGCCCATACCGAGGCGCAACGCCTGGGCTATCTCCCCTTTGCCTGACCATCCTCAGCGCACCACCAGTGGCTGCGACAGGATCAAGGCATTTCTGCCATCACATAGAGGCAGGCGCTTCTGCGTGGCGCTATCGTAGAGCCCCACCTCCAGGCGATACTGGCCCGCCGGCAGATCCGCCGGCAGCTGCAGGGGATGGGGATCCGTGATATACTCGCCGGCGATCCAACTGGGGCTGGGGCGTTGCCAGGCGCCGGGCACAGCGTCACTGCCGGCGACCATCTTACCCTCCGCATCTAGCAGGTGCACAAAGGTCTTGTACGGCTCCGCCGTCTCGCTCTCCACGCGCCACACGAGCTGCAGCGTCACGGTCTGGCCGGGCCGGGCCTCGCCGGGCAGGTCATAGCCGGTGAGGGTAACCAGGTTGCCAAAGGCCGCTGTCTGCGCGTGGGCTGTGGGCGGCGGGGTCAGCACATGTGGCGGCGCCACGACGTTGATCTGCCCGAGGATGATGCCCGGCTCCCCCGGCAGGCCGACAGCCAGGGTGTAGCGGCCCGCGAGGTGCGGCGGGATGGGCAACAGCTCCACGCCGCGCCAGGCATCCCCCCGCCGCCACTGCGCGGTGCCATAGCCCGGCACGGGCGGCGCATCCACACGGTACACCACAGCGCCGGCCTCATCGAGAAACTGGAACTGCACCTTCAAGTCCACCGCCGGGGACCGGCTCGCCTGCCAGTAGAGGGCGCAGGTCAGGGTCTCCCCCGTCTTGACCTGGGGCTGGAGCGTATCGTAGCCGAGGAACGCCAGGCTATCGCCGAGCGCGCGCTCCAGACGCACCGCCGGCGCCGGGGCCTGTGCATGCCAGGTGAGGCTCGGCCGGGTAACGGTGAGCGTGGCCACATCGGCGGCCATGCCCTGCGGCGTGCCCCCCGAGTCGAGGACGTCCAGGGTGCTGGCCGGCTGGCCGTAAGGGTAGACGCTGACCCGCAGGTGGTAGGTGCCCGGGGGGGTGCCGGGTGGGATAACCAGGCGATGAAGGTCGCGGCAATAGCCGGTCTGCGGCCACAGATTGGTGGGGTAATCGCCCGGGTGCTGATTGTCATGCTGCGCCACCATCTGGCCCCGGTCATCCACAAGCTGCAGGCTCACGCTATACTGGCTGTCCAGCTTGGCCGGGGCGCGCCAGTAGAGCGCGACCTCCACGCTGCCGCCGGAGGGCGTCGCCGGGACGGGGTCAGCGCCGATCAGGAGCAGCTTGTGCGCATAGTCCACATTGAGAGGCAGAGCAAAGGGCGCACTGTGCAGGCCGTTCCAGCGCGGCTGCCCCCAGGCCGACTTGCCGGCGATCAGCGCCAGCACAGCCAACGCCAGCAACAGGGCCGGTACTGCGGAGGAGCGCACGGCGGTGTGCTCAGCGTCGGTCTTCACTGAGCCGGCTATCCAACCGGCCTGCACCGGCCACAGCCCCCGGCGCCCCAACAGCGCCGTGACAGCCAGCGCCAGCAGGCTAGCCAGCGAGAGCCCAACGGCCAGGCTCCGCACCGGGGTTGAGCCGAAGCGCACCACCAGGTGTTGCCTGCCCGCGGGCACGGGAAAGCTGATCAACCCATAGGGCGAGCTCGGCGTCACGGGCACAGGGGCGCCGTTGATCTCAGCCTGCCAGCCGGGGAAGTAAAAGGTGTTGAAAACGGCCGTGAACGGCACGGGGCTCTCCAGGTCCACCTCGTAGCGCTCACCCGTGTACTGCGCCCCACCGACTTGTGCTCCCGCGGGCAGGCACCGGGGGTCGAGTCGCGCGCGCCCGGGGTCCAGCGTATCGCTGTACGCGGGGGGCAATTCCTGCACGGCGACAGGCAGAAACTCGCCGGTAACGGTCGTGCCGACACTAAGGGTAGCTGCCCGGTCGTAGCTCAGGATGTCGGCCAGGGTGGCGTCGGGCTCGGGCCACAGCGGAGAGAGCGCCTGCCAGGGGCGCACATAGAGCCACAACCCAAGCACGAGCGCCGCCAGCGCCAGGCCTGTGAGCCAGGGCCGGCGCGCAGCCCACCGGAACAGGAACGCGTAACCCAGGCCGGCCAGGGAGGCCAGGGCGAGGCTGGCCGGCCCCAGGAAGCGCCAGGCGAACTGGATCTCTGCCAGCGCGGGGAAAGCGGTCCATAGCGGGAGCGACCAGGGCACGATCATGAAAAGCGACACGACGGCCACCAGGCCCAGATACAGGGCGTGGCCCCGAATGTGCCAGCTGCTGCGCCCCGCGGCCACAGCGCCCAGGGCGCCGGCGACCAGCCCCACCAACGCCAGAGCGGCGGTCGGGTCAGCCACGCTGCGCAGGATCGGATAGCGGATCCAGGGCAGGCCCAGAGGCGGCGGCAGATGGAAGAGGGTCTGCAGGCTCTGGAACGTGTTGTGGTAATCCAGGGTGGGCAGGGCCGTCAGGCGCGCTATCTGCACCAGGTTGAGCTCGGCCAGGGCGGGCAGCCAGAAATAGGCGCTGAGCCCCAACCCCAAGAGCAACGGCCAGCCCAGCAGCAGGAAGCGACGCCAGCGTGGTGCACCTCCAGTCCAGGCCAGCAACAGCACGTAGCCCACCAGAATAGGGCTGCCCAACGCCGCGGTCACGTTATGGCTCAGCGCCAGCGCCGCATAGAGCAAACTGGCGAGGATAGCGTAACGCACCCGGCCCCGGGCGTTGAGGCGCTCCAGGGCCCAGAGCACGAAGGAGAGCAGGGCCAGCCCCAGCAGCTCGGGCAGCGCCCCCCGCACATAGAGGTTGTGGAGCATGTACGGGCTCAGGGCATAGGCCGCCGCCGCCAGCAGGGCAGCCGCTTCGCCCGCCAGGTTGCGCACCCACAGGTATATTCCCAGTGACGCCAGCGAGAGGGTCGCTATCAAGGCGACGAGCAGGGCTTGGCCGGCCTGCAGGCCTGCCAGATGAAACAGCTCGGCCAGGTAATAGGGCAGGGGGCTATAGTAGTTGAAAACCGGGAAACCGTACCCCCGCGCCAGCTCCGGCGCCCAGCGCGGGAAAAGGTTGCCCTGGCGCAGGAGCAGGTCGAACTGCACCAGCCGCTGCAGGTGGAAAACAGTATCATCCCCTGGCGCCAGGCGGCCGATGGCCAGCATGGGCTGGGCAGTGAGCACCCCCACGAGCAGGGCAGCCAGAATGCCGGGCAGTGAAGGGTGAAGGTTTCCGCGCCGGGCAGGTGCAGCGCCTTCCAGCAAAGGGGCATTTCCCGCAGGAAGCCCGGCCCCGGCAGGGTAAAGTCTCATGGATGAGCGCCTTGTCTTTGCATATGTGAGCACAAAAGCCAGCGCTCGGGATACCCGAACGGCCTTGGCCAGCTGCGGCTCATGGGCCAGTATAGCATCGATGGCACGGGGAGGCAAAGGGCCTCGGCCCAGGCAGACCGGGCCTCAGGCGTGATTCAAGAGTGGCCCGCCACCACTGGATCCATGGCCAGCCTCTGAACGCGGGCTATGGATCCAGCGCGGCGCAGGCGCAATGACCAGACGCTACCGGCAAACATGTGGCCCCGCGGATGCACGACGGCCTGTTATTCCGTGGGGTAGTGGAATTCTTCCACCGCAATGTTCATCGAGTCCGCCCGCCGCACCGCGTCTCTGAGGGCCTCGACCTGGGCCTGCAGGGCATCCAAGACCGGCTCCAGAGCGGCCAGCGTATCCGCCGTTGGCTGGGGGATAAGGGTGGCAATGGCCTGTCCTTTTTCGGTGATCACCTCGACCCCGTGGAGATCCCGGACGATCTCTCGGGCCCGGCTGGCCAGATCATCGAGAGTGATCGTGGGCAGTTCCTGCAAATGCGTCATGTCCGTTGCCTCCTTGGGCTCAGCCCAGCGTGATAGCATGCTGTGCAGTTACAAGCAACGGCTGTGCCAGGGCAGACGCCGACGCTAGTTGTGGCACCCTTCGTGCTTGCTCTGCCGCAAAGACAGCATCCCATGCGGAGGCTTGCCCTGAGCAAAGCCGGAGGGATGGTATGGAACCGCAGATGAACGCAGATCTGCCCCTCGGCCAGACTTCCCAAGTCCTTGGAGGCCTGGTCTTCCACCCTCTCTGCACTCTCCGCGCCTCCGCGTGAGATCCGTTTTCATCGTGCGTTGTGCCCAACCAGGCATGGATGGCTGATCTGACATGACTACTGGATGATGCGGAGGCTCGTTGGCGCATAACACTGCGTCTCGCGAGAGCTCTATCCGTGGTCTGACCGAGGCCGAGGTGCGCGAGCGTCGCGAGCGCTATGGCGAAAATGTGCTGCCCTCGGCCCGCGGCCCTACGGCCTGGTCCATCCTTTTGGACCAGTTCAAAAGCCCCCTGGTCTATATCATCCTCATCGCGGCCGTCATCTCGGTGGTCGCGGGGGAGCGCACGGACGCGATCATCATCATGGCCGTGGTGGTGATCGACGTGGCCGTGGGCTTTGTGCAGGAGTATCAGGCGCAGAAGAGCTATTCGGCGCTGCGCAGCCTGCTGCGGCCCATGACAACCGTGATCCGCGATGGGGAGCGGCAAGAAGTCGAGGTGCGCGCGATCGTCCCCGGCGACGTGGTCGTCCTGACCGCCGGGGACCGCATCCCAGCCGATGGGGAGATACTGGAGAGCGCCCGGCTGAGCGTCAACGAAGCCATCCTCACCGGCGAAAGCGAGGCCGTGCCCAAGAGCGAGGCCCCGGAGGAGAGACAGGTCTTCATGGGCGCCACCGTCCTGGCCGGGCGTGGCCTGATGCAGGTGACGGCGACCGGCACAGCCACAGAGCTGGGCAGGATCGCCGCCAGCCTGAGCGAGGCCCAAGAGGAGGAAACGCCGCTGCGCACCCGCCTGCGCGCCTTTAGCCGCTGGCTGACCGTGCTGGTAGCCGGCGTTACGATCGTCGTGCTGGCCAGCAGCCTCTTCTCCGGCCGCAGCGTGCTGGAGGCTGTGCGCATCGCGATCGTGCTGGCCATCGCCACCGTGCCCGAAGCCCTGTTGATCGCTGTTACAATCACCCTGGTCGTGGGGTCGCGGACCATCCTGCAGCGGAATGGCCTGGTCCGGCGGCTCTCGGCCGTGGAGACCCTGGGGTTTGTGACGGTCATCTGCACCGACAAGACCGGCACGCTGACGGAAGGCCGCTTACGGGTCACCCGCAGCGACTTGGTGGAACGCGACCGTGCCCTGCAGGCCATGGTGCTCTGCAACGATCAGGAAGGAGCCCTGGAGCTGGCGCTCTGGGATTATGCGCGGGCCGAGCTGGGGCAGGACCCCGAAGCGCTGGCCAGCCATGCGGAGCGCCTGGAGGAAGAGCCTTTCTCCAGCGAGACCAAATACATGGCCGTCACCGTGCGCTTCGACGGCGAAACGCTCGAGTATGCCAAGGGGGCCCCGGAGGTCATCCTGGGCCTGTGTCGGGCCCCCGATCATGAACGTGCCCGGATCCTGGCCCAGGTAGAGCGCTGGGCTGGCGAAGGGCTGAAACCCCTCGGCCTGGCCTACCGGCCCCCAGGTGAGCGGGCGGCGGGAGCGGGCTATACCTGGGCAGGGCTCGTGGCCATGGAAGACCCCATCCGCGAGGGCGTGCGCGAAGCCGTGGCGGTCGCCCAACAGGCAGGAATCCAGGTCAAGATGATCACCGGCGACTACCGGGCAACGGCGCAGCAGGTCGCCGCCAACATCGGCCTGCAGGCCGGCCCGGAGCAGATCATGGAGGGCGGCGCACTCGAGGCGCTGGACGAGCAGGCGCTCGAGGCGCGGGTGGAGGAGATCGTCATCTTTGCGCGCATCAAGCCGCAGGACAAATTGCGCATCGTGCGCGCCCTGCAGGCCCACGGTGAGGTCACGGCAATGGTCGGGGATGGGGTGAACGATGCCCCCGCGCTGAAGCGGGCCGATATCGGCGTGGTGCTGGGGACGGGCACCGACGTGGCCAAGGAGGCAGGAGAGTTGATCCTCCTCGACAACAACTTTCGCACCATCGTGCTGGCCGTGGAGCAAGGGCGCGTCATCTTTGAGAACGTGCGCAAAGTGGTCTCCTTCACCATGTCCAACTCGTTCGCCACAGCGCTGGCGATTGTCGCGGCGCAGTTGCTGGATTTCGCGCCGCTGCTGACGGTGCCCCAAGTCCTGTGGATTCACCTGATCGCCGATGGGCCGCCCGACATCGTGCTGGGGTTCGAGCCCCAGGAGCCAGGCATCATGCAAGAGCGCCCCAAGCCACTTTCGGCGCCGGTGCTGCCGGCGTTGGGCATCTGGCTCGGCGTGACCATCAGCCTCTCCAGCGCCGCCTTTGCTGTCGCGCTCTTTGCCGCTGCGCTCCCTCACGGCGGCCTCGCCCTGGCGCAGAGCCTGGCCTATGGCGTCTTCGCCCTCGATGCCGTAATCTACATCTTTGGCTACCGCAGCCTGCGCCGCTCGATCCTCCACCTCGGCAGCATCACCCGTAACAAGGCGCTCATCGGCGCTGTTGCACTGGGGATAGCCCTGGCCATCGCCGGCACGATGGTCCCCGCCCTGCGCCAGGCGCTGGGCCTGGCGCCGTTGAGCCTCCGCCAATGGGCGCTGATCTTTGGGCTTTCAGCCTTCCTCCTCCTCGTGGTCGAAGCAGGCAAGTACATCAACGCCCGATTGAGGGGCTCGCAGTCGGGGCCGGCAGGGTATCGTTAGGGCAAACGGTTCCCTGGTATACCTTACCCGGGCGCGCCTTGGGAAGCAGGGGCGCATCTCTGCCATCTTCGTTGCTCCGAAACCCCCGGCCAGCCCAGTTGGCACAATCGGGCATGTTGAGTATGATGCAATCTGCCTCGGCGCCGTGACGCCTGCCGGCAAGCCGGGCCGCGACAAAGGGCGTGGACAAAGCCGCGCCCTGCAAACACTGTGGTGATCCTGGAGGAACAGATGAGCAGCGGGATGCGAACGCCAATGATCAGCCCCCGATTATCCCTCTCTGACCTGGTCGGCAAGGCCTATACGGATGCTGTCTGTGAGGCCAGAGCCTTCATACAAGGCGCCGACCGGCAGGCCCTCACGGCCATTGCCGAAGAAAAGGTTGATCTGGCCCCGGAGGGCTATCAGCGGCGGATCGACGAGCTATTGGATTATGTCGGGCAGAGGGTCTGCAGCGGCCTGCCCGAGTCTGCACAGGGCGCAGGGACGGATTCCTTCACCAGGGCCACCCACATCCAGGCGGCCCCGCTTACCGGCCTGGGTTTTGTGCGCATCGGCGAGGACGGCCGGGCCTACCTGGCCGCCAAGAGCGAGCACTATCATGCTTCCCTCGGGCACGGCTTTCCCGGCTACCAACTGCTGGAGAACGCCAAGCGCCTGGGGATCGATAATGCGACTCACAACAACACCCGGGGGCACATCATCCGCCTGCTGGAGCAGGAGCTGATCCGGGTAGCCAACGGCATCCCCCGGGGAGATGAGGAGCGCCTGCGCCAGACCATTGCCTCCACCGGGCCGGGTGTGCTCAACCGGGTCATCAACCTGGAGACGGGCAGCCTGGCCTTGGAAGCAGCGCTCAAAATGATGCTGGCCCGCTTTTACCGGCTGGAGGAAAACTATTCCGAGCCCCACTATCACGGCCGCACGCCCGTCTTCCTGGTTATCGCCGACCACGCCGGCGGGCGCAAGGCCAACTATCACGGCACCACCATCCTGACGCAGGTCATGCGCGATATGTGGCCGGAGCTCAGCCAGGCGATGGAGACTGCCGGCGCCTTCATGGTGCGGCCCGTTCGCATCAACGATATTCGCGATTTCGCACGCGCGCTGGCCGAGTACGATACCCCACCCTACAAGGTCGCCGGCTTTTTCCACGAGATCATCCTCATGAACTATGGCGCCATCAAGCTGGATGTCGAGTTCCTGCAGCGCGCCTATGCCCTCTGCCGTGAGCACGATGTGCCCACGGTAGCCGATGAGATCCAGTCGTGCCTGTGGTCGCCCGAACTGTTCATGTTCCGGGAATACGGCCTGCAACCCGACCTGTGCTCAGTAGGCAAAGGCTTCCCCGGCGGGCAGTACGCCGCCTCGCGCATCCTCGCCACGCCGGCCATGGACGACCTGCACCAGTTCGGGGCCCTGGTGACGAACGGGCAGGAGGAGCTCGCAGCCCTCTCCTACCTGGTGACCCTGGCCTTTGCCGAGGCCAACAGCGCCCATACGAGAAACGTAGGGGACTATTACGAGGCCGAGCTGCAATCCCTCGCCGCCCGCTTCCCAGAGACAATCGCCCGCATCGAGGGCCGCCGGCACCTCTCCAGCGTGGTGTTCCAGACCATGGATGCGGCCGCCCGCTTCGCCGCCCAACTCAACGCAGCCGGCATCGATATCAGCGCACAGACCTACAAAGCCGACTGCCCCCCGGCGGCGCTGACCAAGCTGCCAGTGATCGCGACCTACCGCATGGTCGATTTCCTGATCGGCAAAATGCACGAGGCGATGAAGAGGCTGTAGTGACGAGGCAGGGAACTGTGCGCACTCTGCTCCCCCAGTTCCCTGCTCAGCGCAACCCCAGCCGCAGGCGGTGAGCCGCTTCGTGCAGGGTTTCCTCCTGCTTGGCAAAGTTCAGGCGCACGCGGGTCATATCCTGGCTCTGGGTGTAAAAGCTGGAACCGGGCACGACGGCCACGCCAACCTCGCGCGCCATGTACTCGGCAAAGGCGCGCGAGATGGACCACCCCGGCCGCTCATAGTTCCGGCGCGGCCAATCGACGCCGGCGAAATCGGCCATGATATAGTAGGCGCCCTCGGGCCTGCGGTAGGGCATGCCAACATCATCCAGCGCCCCCAGCAGAATGGACCGCCGCCGGGCGTACTCGGCGCGCATATCCGTATAGTAACTGGCCGGCAGGTTGAGGGCCACGATCCCGGCAGCCTGGAAAGGCGCGGGGGCGCACACCGTCAAATAGTCGTGCACCTTACGGATCAGGGCCGTCAGGGGCTCGGCCGCTATCGCCCAGCCCACCCGCCAGCCGGTCACAGCATAGGTCTTGCCCAGGCCGCTGATGGTCACCGTCCGCTCGCGCATGCCCTCCAGGCTGCCCAGGCTGACGTGCTGCCGCCCTTCGAAATAGATGTGCTCATAGATCTCATCCACCACCGCGGTGACATTGAACTCCTGGCACAGGCCGGCCACCACGGCCATCTCCTGCTCGTTGAGCATACGGCCAGTAGGATTGTGGGGCGTATTGAGCAAGATCAGCCGCGTGCGCGCGTTGAAAGCAGCGCGCAGCTCAGCAGGGTCGAAGGTGTACTCGGGCTCGCGCATGGGCACGAAACGGGGCGTCACGCCCACCATGCGGCAATCGGGGACATAGTTCTCGTACCAGGGCTCGAGGATAATCACCTCATCGCCGGGATCCGTCAGGGCCAGGATGGCAGCCATGATCGCCTCACTGACCCCGCAGGTGACGGTCACTTCCGTCTCTGGGTCGGCTGGGATATGGTTGTACCAGGCCGATTTGGCCGCAATGGCTGCGCGAAACTCGGGCGAGCCAAAGGGGAACGTGTACTGGTTATCGCCGCTCTCGATGGCGGTCACAGCAGCGGCCAGCACTTCCGGCGGCGACTCGAAATCGGGCAGGCCCTGCGAGAGATTGACGGCCCCTGTCTCGTCACCCAGGCGCGTCATCTCGCGAATGACCGACTCCTGAAATGGCGTGGTACGCTGAGCAAGGCAACGTGTTTGCATGGGCTGGAACCTTCCGGGTAGTATTGGCATTGGATCGACAGGCCCATAGTATACGCAAGAGGCGAAGAGCAGGCGAACCGGCTGAGCCACATTTCGCCACGGCGAGTCTCATGGCTTCCCGCGCCGGGTCTTGATGAGTGCCTATTGCCTGCAGATTGCAGGTCGGCGGCCTCACGGGTTGGGCGCCGCCCGCTCAACCAGCTCGATATACCCATACCGCGCCAGCAGCTCACAATAGCGGATAAACGGCTCCAGCCAGTCATCCTCCGTGCTGCCGCCGCCATCCCACTGCACGCGCTCGGCAAGCTCCCACAGGTCGCGCGTGCCGTCGGCCCAGCTCAGGGCCCGCTCGTAATCACCCCCCATCCTTTCGGGCAGGGGGATGCGCGCCTGGGAAAAGACGACGCCCACCGTGCGGCGCCGGGGCACGAGCGTGCGTGCCCGGGCGGCGATGGGGCTGGGGGTGGGTTCGGGGGCAGCGCAGGCGGCGCACGCCTGCGCCAGCGCATCGCCGAGTGCAGCCAGGCGCTGGCGCAGGGGCGCCACAGCGCACGACGGGTAGGCGCGGGCCAGGGAGTCGATACGCCCCGCCTGCCATTCCATAAAGTACCCGAGCTGCCGCTGCGCGGCGCTGGCGCTCAAGCGCATACCGGCCCACGCGCGCCGCTGGGCCTCGGCGTCTTCCTCCATGCCCTGCAGCAGGGCGCTACAGAACACGTCGAGGTCGCTCGCGCTGGGGGCGGCCAGGGCGGCCACATAGCCCGCGATCATGCGGCTGACCTCGCTGGCCAGGGGCCAATCGTTCGCCTCCTCACGGAACCAAAGCGACGAGTGATGCGTCGCCCCCACACGCGTCCACACCCACTGGCTGGGGATGCCCACGGTCGGGTCGGAAATCCAGGTGTCATCGGAGAGATTCCCCCGCGCCGGGGCCAGGGGGCGGCTGCTCAATCGGCGCTGGGCCAGCTGCCACAGGAGCGCATCGCCCCAAAAGGGCGTCACGGCAGGGCTGGCGCGCACCTCGATCGCCTCACCCGTCTGCGCGGGCGACAGGCCCAGGCAGTCCAGGTCGATCCCCAGCATCGCCCGCTCGCGTGCCGGGGCTTGAGCGAAATAGTGGGCAAAGCCATAGCGCTCCATGGAGATCAACACGCGCACGCCGTACTCCAGGGCCGGCAGGGCGCCCTCCGCCGTCAGCGCGGCCAGCAGGCGAGCGATCTCGATAGCGGCGGCCGCTCCCATGGCGTCGTCGCAAACAAAGGGCTCATAGATATGCGCCAGGAGCACAACCTCCCGCTCCTGCTGACCGGGCAGCAGGCCCGTGACCGTGTAGATCGAGCCGTCGTAGAGGCGCGTATCGGCGCGCGCCTGCACCCGCACGGGCCCTCGCATCAGCAGGCTGCGCAAAAACTCACCCTTCTGCGGGGTGATAGAGTAGCAGAGGAGCGGCCGATCCTCCCGCGTGTCGTACCAGCCGGGGAAACCCCAGCCGTTGATCCAATAGGTCTCGCCGGGTGCCAGATCACGCGCGGGGGAAAAGTCCGAGATGAGGCCCAGGGCACCCTTAGCGGCGGCCTCGGCGCGCAGAGAGGCGGGCGGCTGCCCCTCAGTGTAGACAAGCTGCCCGGCGGCCCTGGGCTGGGCGCGGAGCTGCCAGGCGCTGATCACCTCCGCAACGATGCCCCCTGGCGGGGTGGGCGCGCAACGGTTGGCGACGGCGAGCGGGTTGGCGCGATAATCGATCAGCGGCATCGGGGCGCCCCCGGGCATGATGACCTCGAGAGAGGCGCCTTCGACATCCCAGGCCTGGGGCATGGTGAAATCCAGGTTGGTTGTGCGGCCATCGGCGGGCGCAGCGATCAGCTGCACGTCGGCCAGGCCGGCCGCCCGCAGCTCTTCAGCGCAACAGGCGGCCGAGTCGGCAAAGCGACGGTAACAAAAGGTCCTTTCGATCTCGGCGATGGCGCGGGCGATGCGCTCCAGGCTCGCGGGCTGGAAGGCGCGGTCAATGGCGTCGAAAACCTCTCGGTTCATGGGCATGCCTCCTTTGCGCTCAATACAACCCAGTGTACTCCAGAGCGCGCATAGCCCCAAGAACGGATCACCGGGCTTTTGACACGCCCACGATATGCGCTATGATGGAAATGGGTATTCTGCGGATAACCATGAGCATCGGTGAGCACAGCGGGAGGCATAGCCGTGAACCATGTCGTTGCAGCTGCGGACCAGTTCAAGCCGCAAGGCCGGGTTGTCGAGGTCCGGGAGTATGGGAACGGAAACCTCAACGACACCTATCTGGTGACCCTGGAAGACGCGGGGGAGAAGCAGTTCATTCTGCAACGCATCAACACGCAGGTATTCCGCCAGCCAGAGCTGATTATGCGGAATATGCGCACCCTGACCGAGCACGTGCACCGGCGCCTGCAGCGGGACCCCATCGAGCCCGGCCGCCGCTGGGAACTGCCCCGTGTGCTTGTGGCCCAGGGCGGGCGCGACCACTGGCTTGACCCCGATGGGCGCTTTTGGCGGGCTATCAGCTTTATCGAGTCTTCGCAATCCTTCGATACGATCCGGGATGCGGAGCATGCCCGTGAAGTGGGTTATGCGTTGGGCATGTTCCACCACCTCATCAGCGACCTGCCCAGCGACCAGCTGGCTGATACCCTGGCGGGGTTCCACATCACCCCGCGTTACCTCCGCCATTATGATGAGATCACCACAGCCTACGTTGTGCGCCCCTCTCCAGAGGTGAGCCATTGCCTGCGCTTTGTCGGCATGCGGCGGGGCTGGGCGTCCGTCCTCGAAGAAGCCAGGGCCCAGGGCAAGCTGTTCCTGCGGCCGATCCACGGTGACCCCAAGGTCAACAACGTCATGATCGATAATACCACGCGGCAGGCCGTCAGCATCGTTGACCTGGACACCGTCAAGCCCGGCCTGGTGCACTATGATATCGGCGACTGCCTCCGCTCGTGCTGCAATCCCCTTGGGGAAGAGACGGAGCAGTGGGAGGCGGTACGCTTTGAGCCCGACCTCTGTCGGCCTATTCTGCAGGGCTATCTCTCGCTGGCCAGGCGCTTTCTCACCGAGAACGACTATGCCTACCTTTACGATTCGATTCGTCTCATCGCCTTTGAGCTAGGGCTGCGCTTTTTCACCGATCACCTGGAAGGCAACGTCTACTTCAAGGCCAGGCGCCCGGGGCACAACCTGGCGAGGGCGCTCGTGCAATTCAAGCTCACGGAGAGCATCGAAGCCCAGGAAGCCGCCATCCGCGCCATCATCCGGGATCAACACTGATCAGTCGCCCAATCAGAGGACACGCCATGCCTACCCAATTGCCGGCAACCACCACAGCTCTCGACATGGAGCTGCAGCGAAAAACCTGCCTCCGGCTGTTTGACGACCCCGCAGGCCTGCCTATCACCTATACTTACAACGACCAGGTATACCGCGGCATGCCCCGCAGCGCCACCAGCCGACACCGCCTGGTCGACGCCAACCTGACCGAAACGATCTTCACCGGTCGCCTGGACGAAAACCTCCAGATCAGGGCCGAATGCCTGACCTACCGCGATTATCCCGTCGTGGAATGGACCATCTATTTCATCAACGACAGTTCCCAAGACACCTCCATTCTTGCGGACGTCGCCGCCATCGACGCCACCTTTGCCGGCCGCAACCCCGTGCTGGTGCACAATAACGGTGACTTTTATTCCCCCGATAGCTACACGGTGGGCAGGACGGCGCTGATGGAGGGAACGGCCTTTGCCCAGGCGCCTGTGGGCGGGCGGCCCTGCGACCGGGCATTCCCCTATCAACGGGTGCTCTGTGACGGCTTCGGGATCAACATCGCCATCGGCTGGCCGGGGCAGTGGTACAGTGAGTACCGCGGCACGAAAGAGGGTTTCTGGCTCAAGGCGGGCCAACAGACGGTCCGCACCTATCTCCGGCCGGGAGAATGCCTGCGCACACCCCGCATGACGTTGCTGATCTTCGCCGGAGGGGAAACCCGGGGCGTCAACCTGTGGCGGCGCTGGTTCAATGCGCATGTCACGCCCAGGCAGTTCGGCAATCTACTGCGCCCCCGCACCGTCGTCAGCAACAATGGGGGCGGCATCGAGTTCACGCGGGCGACCGAGGAGAACCAACTGCAGTCCATCGCCTACATCAAGGAGCATCTGCCGGAAGCGGACCTTTGGTGGATCGACGCCGGATGGTATCCCTGCCTGGAAGAGGACGGCAGGCCCAACTGGCCCAAGACGGGCACCTGGACGCCCGACCCGGCGCGCTTCCCACACGGCCTAGCGCCGGTCGGCAAGGCCTGCCGGGAGGCCAGGATGGAGCTGCTCGTCTGGTTTGAGCCGGAGCGCGTGCGGGCCGGCACCTGGCTGGCCAACGAGCACCCGGAGTGGCTGCTCCATGCCAAGCCGGGACGGGAGGGTGTGGACCCCGCCAACTCTTTGCTCAACCTGGCCGACCCCGGCTGCCACCGCTGGCTGAGGGAGACCTTTGCCGCTTTGCTCTGCGAGAGCGGCATCAGCTGCTACCGGCAGGATTTCAACTTTGAGCCGCTGGCGTACTGGCGTGACAACGAGGCGGAAGACCGCCAGGGCATGCTGGAGAACCAATATCTACAGGGCTATCTCGCCTTCTGGGATTACCTGCTGGCGAATGTGCCCGGCCTGTGGATCGATTCCTGTTCCTCCGGCGGCCGCCGCAACGACCTGGAGACCCTGCGCCGCGCCGTGCCGCTCCATCCCACCGACTATGGCTACGGCTATCATCACATCAACCAGGCCTTCCGCCATACGCTCTGCGCGTGGATCCCCTTTGTGCGCAGTTGGACACAATCGTGGGATAAAGACAACGAGTACTACAGGCACGATGACTACTATGCCCCCGAGCCGGTCTCCTTCGACAGCTTCAAGATGATCAACGGTTTCGGCTCACTGACCTTCATCGGCTCGGTGCCGGAAATCCAGGCCTGCGAGCAGCAGATACCCCACCTGCGCCGCCTGATGGCCATCTGGAAGCGCTTTGCCGATCTGCAGCTGTATGGTGACTTTTATCCTCTAACCGAGAACCACCGCGACAATACCCGCTGGACGGCCTTCCAGTTCCACCTGCCGGAGCGGGATGAAGGCGCCTTCCAGGTGCTCCGCAACAACCAGAGCAGGGATGAGACGCTCACCGTCACACCCTCCGGCTTGTGCGATGATGAGGAATACCTGTTCGAGAACCCGGAGACCGGCGAGAGCTACTCCCGCTCGGGCATGGAGATCAATCGCAACGGTATCACCTTCCGCCAACCGGTGCGCTCCGGCGCGATCTGGTTCTATCGGAGGAGGTAAACACCTGCGACCACGCGCGGCGCCTCGGCTGGCCCCCCCGAGGCGCCTTTTGCGAGGCCCTGCGGCTGACCGTCTCCGCCCTGCCCGGCGACGCGCTCGACGCCATCCGGAAGGGGGGCTGGACAAGCCTGCGCGTCGGGCCGCAGAGTGCCGAGGAGCGCCCGCGCCTGATCGCGGACTATCTCGCCCTCCTCGGCAGGCAGATGGATGCGCCCCGCGTCGCGCGCCTGGCCGCTGGATGACTATCTGGCCGCTGCCGGCATCTTCCAGGCGCCTCCGGCCTCGTTGGGCGGTGTCGGGGGCTGCGGGTAGCGCAGCGACCTACTCCTTGCATCCCCGCTTAAGCACCTTCGGACCAGACGTGCGCGCTGCCCGCGCCCAACTCGATCAGGCGCTTGCTCCTCGGGCCAAAGAAGGCGACGGGAGCGGTCTTCGTTGTTCGCAGCAAAGTGCTTCGCGTTGGCCACAACCCCTCGATCCTGGATGCCTTTGACGAACGCCGGCGCAAGCCCGGCCACCAGGCAGGGACCTTCGGAATAGCCCTCAAAGAGCCGCACGTTGAGCGGGTCACGGTGGATGTTGTCGTTCGGCGTGCCCAGGAGGACGTGTCCCTTTGCCAATCATGCCCCCTCTGGAGTATACTCGCCCAGTTCCCGTATGCTCACTGGAAAAGAGGTTAACTGGCATCATGGCCTACGATTTCGACCGCGTCATCGACCGCCGGGGTTCAGATTCCGTCAAGTGGCGCTGCTATGATAGCGATGTATTGCCCCTGTGGGTAGCTGATATGGATTTCCCCTCGCCTGAGCCGGTGATCCGCGCCCTGCGCGAGCGGGTGGAGCACGGCATCTTTGGCTATGGCATCGAGCCCCCCGAGTTGCGCGAGGTGATCGTCGAGCGCCTGCAGCGCCTCTACGGCTGGCAGGTGTCGCCCAATGCGTTGGTGTTTCTCCCTGGTGTGGTGGTCGGCTTTAACCTGGCCAGCCACGCCTTTGCCTCCCCGGGCGACGGGGTGTTGGTGCAGACGCCCGTTTACCCGCCCATCCTCCACGCCTGGCGCCAGGCCGGCCTGATCAGTCAGCAGGCGACGTTGACGCGCCTGCCCGATGGCCGCTATGAGATCGATTTCGACGCTTTCGAGCGCGCCATCAGTGAGCGCACACGCCTCTTTATCCTGTGCAACCCACACAACCCCGTGGGGCGCGTCTTCCGCCGAGACGAGCTGCAGCGTCTGGCCGAGATCTGCCTTCGCCATGATGTGCTCATCTGTTCCGATGAGATCCACGGCGACCTCATCTTCTCGGGGCAACAACACCTGCCCATCGCCTCGCTGGCGCCCGAGATCGCCGACCGCACGATCACGCTGCTGGCCCCCAGCAAGACCTACAACATCGCCGGCCTGCAGGCCGCATACGCCGTCATCCCCAACGCCGAGCTGCGCCAGCGCTATGTGGCAGCGAACGCCGGGCTGGTGGGGCACCCGGGCGTGTTGGCCTACACCGCCGCCCTGGCAGCCTACCGCAGTGGCCAGCCCTGGCTCGATGAGGCGCTGCGCTACCTGGAAGGGAACCGCGACTGGCTCTACGATTACATCCGCCACGAGTTGCCCACCCTCACCATGGCCCAACCGGAGGGCACTTACCTGGCGTGGCTGGATTGTCGGCAAGCCGGGATCCAGGGCAACCCGCACGAATTCTTCCTCGAGCAGGCGCGAGTGGCCCTGAACGACGGCGCTTCGTTCGGTCCTGGCGGCGAAGGGTTTGTGCGCCTCAATTTCGGCTGCCCCCGCTCAACCCTGGAGGAAGCTGCGCGGCGGATGAAGGAGGCGCTGGTGCGAAACGGAGGCAAGTAAAGGAAACTGGGGGAAGGCTCGGAGCATGCACTCTCATGTCCGACTCGCGGGGGTACTCCAGTTGCCAGTTGTTGTTTGACACGCCTCTCCCCTTGCACTATAGTGCCCGTCAGCCGTGTTGAAGCAAGGCGCCATGAGCATGGCAACCAGGGAATGACGGAAATCTCCCCTTCAGTTCCATTGGTTCCGTCAGTTCCCTCAGTTACCTCGTTGTAAGGAGCGTCAGCGTGACTGTTGCCACCGCACCCGGCAAGGTCATCCTTCTGGGCGAGCACGCGGTCGTCTACGGGCAGCCGGCTATTGCCGTGCCCGTCACACAGGTGCAGGCCCGCGCCGAGGTCCGGGATAACAAACCCGGCCTGGGGGTGACCGTTGTCGCCGCCGACCTGGCCCGCACCTTTGCCCCCTTCCGGCTCCAGGGCGAGAGCCCGGCTGTGCTCGCCCTGGCCCGCACCGTGCACAATACACTGGCGCACCTGGGCTACAGCGGCGAGCCCGATCTGCTCATCACGATTTCTTCCACAGTGCCCATTGGCCGCGGCCTGGGCTCGGGAGCCGCCGTGGCCGCCGCCCTTGTGCGCGCCCTGGCGGCGCACCTGGGGGCAAGCCTGACGCCCGGCGAGGTTTCGGAGCTGGTCTACCAGACGGAGATGATCCACCACGGCAGCCCGAGCGGCATCGACAACGCCGTCATTGCCTTCGGCCAGCCGCTCTATTTTGTCCGCGGCGAGTGCGCCCAGGTCTTTGCGCCCGGCCGGCCCCTCACCCTGCTCATTGCGGATAGCGGCCTGCGCGCCGCCACGCGTGATGTGGTCGCCAGCGTGCGCGAGCGCTGGCAGGCCGACCCGGAAAGCTACGAGGCCCACTTTGCGGCCATCGGGCGGCTCGTTCGCCGCGCCCGGCAAGCCATCGCCGAGGGCAACCTGGCCGAGCTGGGCCGCTTGATGGATGCCAATCAGGAGCAACTCGTCGCCATCGACGTCTCTTCTCCCGAGCTCGATCTCCTGATCGCCGCCGCCCGCGCGGCCGGGGCCTTGGGCGCCAAGCTCTCCGGCTCGGGCCGCGGGGGCAACATGATCGCCCTCGTGGAGGATGAAACGCAGGAGGCCGTGCGCGCTGCCCTGGGCGCTGCCGGCGCCCGCAGTATTGTGCTGACGCGTGTGGAATGAAATGCCATGCTGATCGGCATTGACGCCAGCCGGGCCACCAGGGCCCAACGCACGGGAACCGAAAACTATGCCCTGCAGATCATCCGCAGCCTGGTGGAGGTGGCCCCTGAGCACGTCTATCGCCTCTACCTGCGCGAGCCCGCCCCCTCGGGCCTGCTGCCGGAAGGCCCGAACATCGAGCCCGTCGTGCTGGGGCCGCGGCGCCTCTGGACGCACCTGGGCCTCTCGGCAGAGATGCTGCGCCGCCCGCCCCAGGTGCTCTTTGTGCCCGCGCATGTGGTGCCGCTCCTGCACCGGGCGCCCAGCGTGGTGACAGTTCACGATATCGGTTACCGCTTTTTCCCCCAACAACATACAACGCGCTCACGCCTCTACCTCGATGCCTCGACGCGCTTCAGCTGCCGCGTGGCCCGGCGCATTATCGCCGATTCGCAGGCCACGGCGCGCGATCTGGCGCAGGAATACGGTGTGGCCCCTGCCCGCATCACCATCGCCTACCCGGGGCTCGACCCGGCGATGGCGCCTGCAGCTGAGCCGGCTCAGAATGCGGTGCGGCAGCGCTACCAATTGCCCCATCCGTTCGTACTGTATGTGGGCACCATCCAGCCGCGCAAGAACCTGGTGCGCCTGTTGCAGGCCTTTGCCCGGCTGCCCGGCGATTTCGCCGGCGTCGAGCTGGTGCTGGCCGGGGCGACAGGCTGGCTGGCCGGCGACATTCACCAGAGCGTGCGCGAGCTGGGGCTGGAGGCGCGCGTCCGTTTCCCCGGCTATGTGGCCCAAGAGGACCTGCCAGCCCTGCTCAGCGCCGCCGCATGCTTCGTCATGCCCAGCCTCTACGAGGGTTTTGGCCTGCCGGTGCTTGAGGCGATGGCCTGCGGCACACCCGTCGCCTGCTCCAGCGCCGGGTCGCTGCCCGAGGTTGCCGGCGACGCCGCCCTGCAGTTCGCGCCCACGGATGTGGATGCAATGGCGGCCGCCCTGGCTCGCATCCTGGGCGACCAATCCCTGCGCCGTGAGCTGGTCGCGCGGGGTCACCGGCAATGTGCGCGCTTTTCCTGGCGCCGTTGTGCAGAGGCCGTCCTGCCCGCCCTGCTGGCGGCGGGAGGTGAGGAATGATCATAAACCGCAGATGAACGCAGATAAGCGCTTTTCTCCCTTACTACCATCCTGGACTGGCGATCGTGTGTTGTGCCCAGGCCGCTGTCCGAGCTGGCGAATCCGAGGTGTGCACCGATGAAAGCGATACGGGCAATCATGTTGCCACTGCTCCTGCTGACGCTGATGCTGGGGCTGCCCTCCCTGGCCCTGGCCCAGGACCCGGTGACTCTGAACCGCACTGAGGCGTATGTCGTCGTACGCCAGGATGGCCGGCTCGACGTCAAGTACAGCCTTCGCTTCACCGAGCATGAGACACGTAGCCAGATCGCCGCCATCGGCCCCTTTGACCCGCAGCACACCCTCGTTGCGGCGGCGGGCCAGGGCCCCGATGGAGCCTTTACCGTTACTATGCGCCCTGCCGAGGATGGCTACTACAGCGCCAATTTCGAGCACCCCACCCGCGCCGGCGAAACCTACACCGTGACAGTCCAGTACACCATTGACCATCCAGTCTTTGACCCGACGGATGTAAATGGCAGCCCCTACCGTGCCCTGGGCTGGTCGCCTTTCCAGTGGTCGCTGCCTGTCGAGGACGCTGTCCTCCAGTTCGTGCTGCCCGTCGAGTTGCCCGCGGATGTGACCCAACCCGAGCAGGTCACACAGGACCTGGTGCAGAAGAGCGGCATCCTGGTGGAATCTACCGCCGGTTGGGACCGCTGGGTCTACTTCTCTACACCCGATGAAACCACCGGCAAGAACTGGCTCTCGATATACATCGAGAAAAAGAACGTGCCCCCACAGACCAACCTGCAGCCCGTCTTTTACCTGCCTGCGGGGGTGGTCCCCGGCACCACGCAGACCCCCGGCCCGCGCCGGGCCACGCCGACATCCGAGGCCACCACGAGCCCGGAGGTCATCCCCGGGGCCGGCACGACCAGGATCTCCGGTAACCTGACGTGCGGCCTGGCCCAGTTGGGCCTCTGCGCCGGCGGCCTGGTCGGGCTCTTTGTCCTGGGGGCCGTCCTCATCAGCCGGCGCAAGAAAAAGCCGGCCTATGAGCCGCCCGAGATTGAGCTGGAGACATTCGAGACCCCCGGCGTGGTACCCGACCTCAACGCTGTCGAGACCGCCTTTTACATGGGGAACTCGGCCAAGACCCTGGCGCTGATTGTGCTGGGGCTCGAGCAACGGGGCGTGCTGACCATCCTCAACCGCCAGCCCCTGCAACTGGAGATCAGCCAGCCCCAGGCGCCGATGAACGACTATGAAAAGGCCCTGGTCGCGGCCATCCTGCCCGACGGCACCGTCGATCAGGCCCAGATCAGCAAGATCATGGCAGCGGTCGCCGCAGCGGTGCGGCCCAAGATGTGGAACGCCGACCCCGAGGCCACCCGCGAGACTTACCGGCGCCGAATCCGCCAGGCCTGGGATGACTATGAACGCGACTGGCGCGCCCACCCCGGCCCAGTCGCCTGGCCCGATGTGTCGCACCGCCCCTACATGCCCTGGATCATCATTGGCGATTTCGGCCACAGCGCCAGGCAGCCCCAGAGCTCTGCAGGCCCTTCGGGCCCTGCCGCACCTGCAGCTCCGCCGCCGATCGTACAGGCAGCGGGAGAGGTCGTGCGCCCCATTGAGGCCTATGCCAATGAGCTGACCCGGGGCGCCGAACAGGCCATCTCCAACATCACCGGCTCCATCGAAGCCGCAACCGGCCGCCTGCTCGGCAAGGGCCAGGCAGGCAACGCGCCAGGCTATGACGCCTGCCACTCGGCCTGTCACTCAGCCTGCCATTCCGCCTGCGTGCATTCGGCCTGCCACTCGGCCTGCGTGCATGACGCCTGCCACTCGGCCTGTCACTCGGCGTGCGTGTGCCATTCCGCCTGTCACTCGGCCTGCCACTCGGCCTGTGTCAGCCACTTTTAGTCTGAAAATGGACAGGATTACCAGAATTGACAGGATGGAGCGCCGGCTGCTAGCCGGCCAGATGCCCACCTGCCGTTTTCATGAGCTGAGCGCTTTTTCATCCTGAGTTGTGCCCAACCGGGCATGATGTCTGATCTGAAGAGAGCGCAAGCGCCGTCCGGCATCCCCAGCGTGCTGGGGCGTCTCGGCATCACCAGAGGACGTGCCTTTCGCCTTGGGAGATTGTGATGACGAACCTGCAGCAACTGGCAGAGACTCTCGTCTGCCAGACTCGCTCTTATGTCTATATTCGCCCGGAGGATGGCCTCCTCATCCTCCGGCCCAACCGGGTGCATCACCTGAACGCGAGCGCCACGAGCATGCTTTCGCGCCTCTACGCCGCCGAGCGCCCCGGCGCCGACGTGCCCGCGCTGATAGCCGAGGCCGCAGCTCGCTACCATGTGCCAGAGAGCCAGATCGAGGCCGACCTGGAACGCCTGCTGCTGAGCGTAGCCGCCCTGCTCAACGACGACGTCTGCGGCGCGCCGGCCGTGCGCCAGACGCCCTTTGGCAGTCACGCTCGCGACCTGCCCGTGCTCTCGGAGATTGCCCTCACCTATCGCTGCCAGAACCGCTGTCAGTTCTGCTATGCGGCCGCCCCCGACCGGGGGCGCACCGTGCGCGAGATGAGCACGGCCGAAGTACAGCGCATTATCGATCGCATCTTCGATGAGGCCCATTGCCCCACCGTCTCCTTCACCGGCGGTGAGCCCACCCTGCGCGATGACCTCCCTACGCTGATCGCCTATGCCAAGAGCAAGGGCATGCGCGTGAACCTGATCACCAATGGCCTGCGCTGTGCCGACGAGCGTTATGTTGCGCTCCTGGCCGAGGCCGGGCTCGACTCAGCCCAGGTGAGCCTGGAAGCGGGCTCCGCTGAGGTCCACGACGCCATCGTGGGCCGGCCGGGGGCCTTTGCGCTGACCGCCCGCGCCGTCGGGACGTTGCGCGCGGCCGGCATCCACACCCACACCAACACCACGATCTGCGCCGGCAACCGCGATCACCTGGAGGCGCTCATCGGTTACGTCCGGCACACCCTGGGCTCCGAATACCTCTCCATGAACATGGTGATCCGCACGGGCACGGCCCTGGACCATCCGGAGATCGGCATCAGCTACCGCGAGGTCAGCAGCATGCTGCCCACGTTGCTGGCCTGCGCCGAACGCGAGGGTATTCGCCTGGTGTGGTATTCGCCGTTGCCCTATTGCCTGTTCAACCCGGTGACCGCCGGCCTGGGCAGCAAATCCTGCGCCTGCGCCGATGGACTCCTTTCCGTCAGCCCCACCGGCGATGTGCTCCCCTGCTCGAGCTTTGAGCATGGGCTGGGCAACCTGCTTGCCGATTCCTTCCAGCGCGTGTGGCACAGCCGGGCTGCCCGCTATTGGCGCAGCAAGGCCTTTGTGCCGCCGGCCTGCGCCCAGTGCCCCATCAAGCACATCTGCTGCGGGGCCTGCCCGCTCTACTGGGATGAGCGGGGCAGCTTTACCGAACTGGATGGCATCGCCCCGCCCGCCTCGATCTGGGACAAGCTGCGCTGGCGCCTGCGCCGCTGGGAGCGGCGTAGCTGGGGTATTGGTCTGCGCCGCAGGCCCCGTGCAGCAGAAGGAGCGCACTGCCATGGCTGAATCCCTGAATCTCGCCCGCTTCTGCCGTTTCCTGGCCGACCAACACCAGGCTATTGAGAGCGTCTATGCCGAGATCGAGCAGGTCCAGCGTCAGTTCAACCAGGTCTACCACGACAGGCTGCAGGAATGGCAAGCCGCTATGAGCAAAGCTGTGCCCCTTCTGGCGGACGGCGATAGCCGCCTGCCCCCACCTCTGGCACAGAGCTTGCTGGAAGCCGTGCAACAAGAGCGCAAGCGGATGGAAGAGGAAATCGCCAGCCTCACAAAGCAGGTGCAGGAAAAGCGTGCGGAGGGTGACCGGGCCTTGAGCGAGGCCCAGGCCGAGATAGCCGCCCTGCGCCAACTCAACCCCGAGCTCAATGCGCAGGAGGAGGATCTCAAAGCCCGCTGCGCCGCCATCCAGCAGCAAGTCCGAGATCTCGACTCCCAGATCAAGCGCACCAGCTTCCTCAGCTTCATCCAGCGCCATCGTCTTCGGCAACAGCGCAGCGCAAGACAGGCCGCTCTGAGCGCCGAGCTGGGCCAACTGCGCCGCGTGCGCCAGCTCTGGGCCGACGAGAGAAAAAAGCAGGAGACTGACCAGGTGCGGCTGCACGGCCTTTGGGAGACGGCTGCCATCGAGGCGGCGCAACTACAGGCCCGCCTGGATTACCTGCAGACCAACCTCGACCTCCTCAGCCGCCAGAACGGCGCCAGCAATCTGTTGGCAGGCCTGCAGGCCGTGCCCGAGGCTCCCGAGCCACTGCACACAGCCCTCTCGGCCATGGTCGAGCTGAACCAGGTCAAGGCCGCGTATGAAGGGGGGCTGCGCACAGTCGCCGAGGCGTTGGGGCTCCTCAAGGGCCTCGCCGAGGGGATGGAGCGCTTCCGGAAGAGCGCCGACAAGGTGCTGGAGGAGCAGCAAGAGTACCACCTGCGTGAGATCCAGATCAGGCTCAGCGACGATGCCTACCGCTTTCGCAACCTGTGGCCCGAGTTCCGCAACCAGGTTCGCGATGAAAAGAGCCTTGGCGCCGACCCGGCCGAGTTCAGCCGACGCGTCAATACCCTCATCAAAGAGCACCTCGATGAGCAGAGCATCGCCGCGATATTCGAGAACATGGGTCAGGCCTTGAACGAGGCAACCAAGGCCTGGGGTTGACAGGAGCCGCTACTATGAAAAAAGTGTGGGCCATCATCGCTACGATCCTCTCCATTCCGCTCTTGCTACTGGCTGCGGTCTTTTTGGTAGCAGCCATGGTCAAGCCAGAGCGGTTGCTGGTGGCAGGGGTCCTCTTTATCTTTGGCGGCGCCCTGCTGTTCCCCGCTATCGCCATCTTCCGGCGCCAGGCCGAGATCAGTCCCGAGGCCCTGGCGACCGGCGCCCTGACCCTCGCTCGCAAGGCGGGGGGTGAGCTGACCAGCGAGCAGATGGCGGCCGAGTTCCGCATCCCGGCATCTCGGGCGCAGGAGACACTGGAGCGCCTCGCGGCCGCCGGTCAGGCTCAGGCAGAGGTGCGCAATGGGCGCTCCATCTATGTCTTTCCTGGCTTGCAGCCCGCGCGCGTTACGCGCCGTTGTCCCTACTGTGGCAGTGAGTACCCGGTGCGCGATGCTTTGACCACCTGCCCGCACTGTGGCGCTACACTGACGATATCCAAGTCTTGAGGAGGATCGAGTGCGTCGAACGCAAAGGCTGCTCTTAGGGGTGGCCATAGTCCTGGTTATCCTTTCTGTGCTGGTCATCTTTGCCAACTGGAATCTGGTGACGGCCGGCTTGGGTTACAGGCCGCGCTTGGCCACCACGTCCGCTCTCGCCGATGCAGCGACGCCCACCCATACCGCCACGGTCCCTGCCACCGCCACCACATCGGCGCCCACAACAGCCGCCACATCCACGCCATCGCTCAACACGCCCACACCCGCGGCGACGGCTACCGCCGAGCTGACCGGCACGGAACAGCTCCTGGATGCCGACATCGTGCCGGCACGAGACTCGCGCGCCCTGGCCGAGCGCTTGCGGCCAGGCATCGGCCCAGTGCCAGCAGTCGTGAACCCCGCCCCACCCACCTACCATGTGGGCGACAAGGCCACCTTCCGCGTTTCCAATTCGGACAACCGCGAGGTCTTTCCCATCACCGCCACCCTGCGCCTGATCTCGCAGCATTGCACCATGTGGGTGCAGGATGGGGTCCAGGTAGACGAAAAGGCACTGGAGAACGCTGCCAAGGACTTTGACGATCACATCTACCCCACCGTGCACCAGTATTTCGGCAGCGAGTGGAACCCTGGGGTCGATGACGACCCCCGCGTTGCCATCCTCAATGCCCGATTTACCGGGGCGGCGGGCTATTACGCCAGCGGCGACGAGTTCTCACACCTGGTCTACCCTTACAGCAATGAGCGCGAAATGTTCTACATGAGCCTCAACTCCACTGAGCCAGGCGATAGCAGCTACGACGCCATTCTCGCCCATGAGTTCCAGCACATGGTCCACTGGCACCTGGACCCCAATGAGGACTCATGGGTGAACGAGGGCGCCTCCGAGCTGTCGGCCCGTCTCTGCGGCTATGGGGTTACCGGGGCCGTCGACTCGTTCGCTCTGCAGCCCGACACGCAGTTGAACGCCTGGGCGCTGAGCCCCGATGAGGATACCTTGCCCCACTATGGCGCCTCGTACCTGTGGATGGACTATTTCCTGCAGCGCATGGGGCCAGCTGCTCTCAAGGCAGTGGAAACAGATCAGGCCAACGGCATCGCCGGCTTTGAGGACGTGCTATCCAAGATCCAGGGCGCCCCAAGCTTCGATGACCTCTTTGCCGATTGGGTCGTCGCCAACCTGCTGGATAACCGCACCTATGGGGGAGGCCGTTACGGCCACGACTTTGCCAACCCCCATATGACCATCGAGAGGGCAGAGCGCACTTTCCCCAGCCAGGAAAAGAGCACGGTGCACCAATACGGCACCGATTATGTCACAATTCAGCCCAGCCGCAGGCCCCTCCGCCTGGATTTCAGCGGCTCGACGGTCGTGTCCGTGGTCCCCAACACGCCCTTCCAGGGCAGCTACGAGTGGTGGGCCAATCGGGGCGATATGAGTGACTCGACGCTGACGCGCGCTTTTGACCTGACCCACGTCCAGCGCGCCACTCTCCAGTACGCCCTCTGGTACGAGCTGGAGGATGGCTGGGACTATGCCTATGTCGAGGTCTCGACCGATAACGGTCGCACCTGGAAGCCCCTGAAGACCAGCCACACCACCGACTATGATCCCAACGGCAATGCCTTCGGCCCCGGCTACACAGGGTTCTCCGGCCATCCCTCGGGCTCAACCACGAACCTGATCCCCCAGTGGATCCAGGAGAAGGTGGACCTGACGCCCTACGCCGGCAAGAACATCCTTTTGCGCTTTGAGCAGATCACCGATGACGCCGTGAACCTGCCCGGCATGTGCCTCGACAATATCTCTATCCCTGAGCTGGGCTATCTGGATAACGCCGAGAATGCGAACGGCGGTTGGCAAGCAGCGGGCTTTGTGCGCATGGATAACAAGCTCCCGCAAAAGTACCTGGTGCAGGTCATCTATCCCGGCAGCCAGCCTGAGGTTGATCGCGTCGAGCTCGACGCCCACGAGCAGGGCTCTATCATCATCAAGGCCCAGCAGCGAGCGACCCTGGCCATTTCCGGCCTCACCCGCAATACGACCGAGACCGCGGCCTATAGCTACACCCTCACCCCGGTAGACCAATGACCGCAGGAGAATGGGTGTTGTGGTGAAACATGGCGCCCGGGGTTTCCGGCTGCTCGCAGCCGGAAACCCCGGGCGCCATGTTTCACCACAACACCCATGGAGCTACATGGTTTCCGGGGCATTCATGCCCATGAGGTGCAGGGTGCGCGCGAGCACGGTGCGCGCGGCATCCACGAGCTTGAGCCGTGCCAGGGTGATCTCCCGGTCCGCCGGATCGGAAGAAACGACCCGGCAGTCGCGGTAGAACCCGTGAAAGACACCGGCCAGCTCCTGGGCATAGTAGGTCAGATGATGGGGCGCCAGGTCGGCGGCCGCCTGCTGCACTACTTCGGGCAGGCGCAGCAGCGCGCGCAGCAGCGTCTGTTCCGGCACGCTGGTCAGGAGCGAGGTATCACCCTCGTCCATGGGCAGGCCCAGGTCCATGGCCTTGCGCAGGATGCTCGCAATGCGCGCATGGGCATACTGGACATAGAACACCGGGTTCTCGTCCGACTCTTTCACCGCCAGCTCCAGGTCCAGGTCCATCTGGCTGTCGGCCGAGCGCGCCAGCAGGAAGAAACGCAGCGCATCGCTGCCGATCTCGTCCAGCACCTCGCGCAGACTGATCATGTCGCCCGTCCGCTTGGAGAGGCGCACAATCTCGCCGCCGCGGCGCAGGGTCACGAGCTGGTAGATGATAAAAGTCAGCCGCTCAGGATCCAGCCCCAGAGCGCGCATCATGGCCTTCATGCGGGGCACGTGGCCCTGATGGTCGGCCCCCCACACGTTGATCACCCGCTCAAAGCCGCGCGTGACGAACTTGTTGTAGTGATAGGCGATATCCGAGGCAAAGTACCCCGGCGACCCATTGGAGCGCACAACCACTTCGTCCTTGTCGCCTCCGAGGGCCGTCGCCTTGAACCAGATGGCGCCCTCACGCTCCTCGATATAGCCCCGCTGGCGCAGCATGTCCAGCACCTGAGTGAACAGGTCCGAATCGTAGAGGCTGCGCTCGGAAAACCAGCAGTCATAAACCACGCCCATGCTGGCCAGGTCGCCACGGATCGATTCCAGGACGATCTCCAGCCCCCGCTGGCCGATGGAGGCCACACCCTCCTCCCGCGGCAGCTTGAGGTAGCGGTCGCCCTCCTGCGCGGCGATCTGCTGGCCCCATGTCACCATATAGTGGCCCAGGTAGCCATCCGCAGGCACCGGCTCGTCTAGCCCCAACGCCTGAGCATAGTGGGCATAGAGGCTCTCGTAGAAGACCTGCATGCGGCTGCCGGCGTCATTCACATAGTACTCGCGCTGCACCTGGTAGCCTGCCGCCGCCAGCACATTGGCCACAGCATCGCCCAGCACCGCGTTGCGCGCCGAGCCCATATGCAACGGCCCCGTCGGGTTGGCGCTCACGTACTCGACCTGCACCCTCCGGCCGCCGCCCATATCCAGGCGGGCATAGTCCTCACCCGCCTGGCGGATCACATCGGCCTGCCGCGCCAACCACAGGGGGTCGAGCGTCATATTGATATAGCCGGGCGGCAGCACCTCAACCGCACCGATATACGCCGGCTTTTCCAGGTAGGCCACGACCGCCTCGGCAATCTTGAGCGGCGCCTGCCGGGCCAGTCGCGCCAGCTGCATGGCCACCGGTGACGCATAATCGCCGTGCGCCGCCTGCTTGGGGCGGTCTACCGGCACCACAGGGATATCAAAGGCAGGCAGCGCCCCGGCCTGCTGTGCCCGCTCAATGGCGGCCCGCAGGCAAAGAGCCAGATCCTCATTCAGTAGCATGCTCATTCCATCTCCAGCCAGTTTTTGCCAACCGCAATGTCCACCTTCAGCGGCGTGCGCAGTGCCATCGCCCCCTCCATCACCTCGCGCAACAGGGAGCGCACGACGCCGAGTTCCTCCTCCGGCACCTCCAGCACCAGCTCGTCATGCACCTGCAGCACCATCGCCGCGCGCAACTTGCGCTCGGCCAGGGCCCGGTGCAGGCGGATCATCGCGATCTTGATCATATCAGCCGCCGTCCCCTGGATCGGCATGTTGATCGCCATGCGCTCGGCCGCTCGTTTCATCCCGATGGGCACCCGGCTCTCGGGCGCCAGCTCAGGAAAGTAACGGCGCCGGCCAAAGAGCGTCTCCACATAGCCCTGACGGCGCGCCCGGCGCTTGGTCTCATCCAGATAGGCCCGCACTGCGGGGAACTGGGCGAAATAAGTGTCGATAAAGTGGCTCGATTGCTCGGGCGTCAGCTCGGTACGCTGCGCCAAACCGTATTCTCCCATGCCGTAAATCAGGCCGAAATTGATCGTCTTGGCCACCCGCCGCATCTCCGAGGTCACCCCTTCCAGGCCCACCCCGTAGATCATGGCTGCCGTGCGCGCGTGGATATCCTCGCCGCGCTCAAACGCCGTCAGCATGGCCGGGTCGCCCGACATATGCGCCAGGATGCGCAGCTCCACCTGCGAATAGTCGGCGGAGACGATGCGCCATCCTTCCTGGGCCACAAAGGCCTTGCGCACCTGGCTGCCCAGCTCTGTGCGGATGGGGATGTTCTGCAGGTTCGGCTCGCTCGAGGAGAGCCGCCCTGTCACCACCGCCGCCTGGTTGAACGATGTGTGCACACGCCCCGTGCGCCGGTTAATCAGGAGTGGCAGCGCATCCACATAGGTGTTTTTGAGCTTGGTGAGCTGCCGGTACTCCAGGATCAGCCCGATAATCTCGTGCGAGCCCTGCAGCGCCTCCAGCACGCTGGCGTCGGTCGAGTACCCCGTCTGCGTGCGGCGCACAGTCTTGAGCCCGAGCTTGTCGAACAGGATGGTCCCCAGCTGCTGCGTCGAGTTGATGTTAAAAGTCTGTCCCGCCGCATGGTAGATGGCCTTTTCCAGCTCGTCCAGGCGTGTAAAGAGCTCCCGCGACATGGCCTGCAGCGCCGAGACGTCCAGGGCCACCCCTCGCCGCTCCATATCGATCAGCACCGGCACCAACGGCATCTCGATCTCGGTAAAGAGCTTTTCCTGCTCTCGCTCGTGCAGCTCCTGCTCCAGGCGCTCACGCAGGCGCAGCGTCATGTCGGCATCGGCGCAGGCATAGGGCCCCACCCGGTCCACCGGCACCCGGTCCATGGTGATCTGCGCCTTACCCTTGCCGATCAAGGCCTCGATGGGGGTCATCTCGATATCGAGCTTTTCCCAAACCAGCCCTTTCAGACCCAGGTTGCGCGTCGCCGGGTTCACCAGCCAGGCCGCCAGCATCGTGTCCCAGGCCAGGCCGCGCACCTCCAGACCTTGCTCCGCCAGGACCGTCAGGTCGAACTTGGCGTTGTGCGCCGTCTTCTGGATGCGCTCATCCGCCAATACCGGGCCCAGGATGCGCTTGATAGCCTCCAGGGCAAGTTGCGGCCCCGCATCCACACTGCGGTCATGCGCCACCGGGATATAGTATCCCCGGCCAGGTGCATCGGTCACGCTGATCCCTACCAGGTCTGCCTGCATGGCATCCACACCGGTCGTTTCCACGTCCAGGGCCATGGCGCCGGCCACCCGCAGCCGCTGCGCCAGGGCATCCAGCTCCTGCTCGGTGCGGATGATGGCATATTCGCCGTGGACCTGCACTGGCCGCGCATCGCCGCCCGTCGGAAACAGGGCTAACTGCGAGCCCGTCTGCGCCTGCTCGGCCGTCGGCTTGACTTGGGGCAGGCGATCCACCAGGCTGCGGAAGCCCAGGTCGCGGAAGACCTGCATGACCGCATCCCGCGGATAGTCGCCGAAACGCGCGGCCTCTGCGTCCAGGTCGACGGGCACATCGGTGACGATCGTGACCAGTTTCTTGGCTTCCAACACCTGCGCCCGGCACGACTCCAGCGCCGCCTTGGCGCGGGCGCCGCGCACCTCGTCCAGGTGCTCATAGATGCCTTCCACGCTGCCAAACTGGCGCAGTAGCTCGCGGGCCGTCTTTTCGCCCACACCGGGGACGTTGGGCACATTGTCGGACTTGTCGCCGATTAGCGCCTTGAGATCGATCAACTGCTCCGGCCTCAGCCCGTAGCGCTCCTCTACCGCTTGCACATCAAAGGTCACCGTATCGGAGAAGCGCCGCCCCGAAGTCAGCACCTGGACGTCGGGGCGGACCAACTGCAGAGCATCGCTATCGCCGGTGACGATCAGCGTCTCCATGCCCCGCTCGTGCGCCTGTCGCGCCAATGTGCCCAGCAGATCGTCGGCCTCAAAGCCCGCCACCCCGTAGCGCGGAATGCCGAAAGCATCCACAATGCGGCGCACGTCCGCAAACTGGACCGCCAGCTCCTCATCCATGCGCGCCCGATTGGCCTTGTACGCGGCAAAGCGCTCGTGACGAAAGGTGCGCCCCACATCAAAGGCCACCACCACATGCGTCGGCCTGACCTCGCTCAGGGTCTTGAGCAACATCGAGGTGAAGCCGAACGTCGCGTTCGTCGGCTCACCCGATGGCCCTGTCAGCGGCGGCAGTGCATGGTAGGCGCGATGCACCAGTGCATTGCCGTCAATCAACATCAATTTCTCTTGCTTGGGCACAGAATGACCTCCCATGCCGGCAACCCAATCAAAGCAAAACGCCCAGGACCTGGGCGCTCGCGTCAATAGCCGGCAAACCACCTTGGCCTTGGGCCGTGTCGCCTTGCCCAATGCCGTCGATATTGTACCGATTCTGCAGAGCGGAGTCAAAGATTCAGGAGGGATGGACTTGTGAGGTCAGGTCGGCTGCCACCCGGTCGCGGGTTTCGCGGTCGGCAAAGGAGAGCCACAACGTCAAATGCCGCTCCCCCTTGCCCGCACGCCTCAGTCGCAGCGCCGGGTGGGGTCGGTGGCCGAAGAAGAGATCACCGGGCGTGACCTCTTTCAGCTCCTCAGGACGGAAAAAAGCGTACCAACAGCCCCATTCCACGTCTGAAGAGCCCAAAAGCCCCAGCAGGCTGACTGGCTTGACCACCACCGCGATAATCCGGTCGCCCAGCGCTGTCGACTCGAACTGGCCCTCGGCCTCGACAAAATAACGCTGCTGTGCATTCACGGCAAAGAACCCGCTGGCATGTAGCGCGACGGGGCAGAGCGGCTCGAGAGGCTGGCCAGCCGGCGCCATTTGGCCGGGCCGGAAAAAGATGAAGGAACGCCTGCGCAGGCCGAGCACAGCAGCGCACCAGACGATCAGCACAGCCGCCAGCGTCGGGTGCAGCGCCCAACCCCGCCCCAAAGCGGCCCTGACCAGCGCATAGAAGGCCGCAGCGCCCGCCGCGAGGACGCTCGCCAAGTCCAACGGCACACCGAGCAGACGATAACGGCTTAACCGGTAACCCACTGCGGCCCAAATCCCCGCCAGTGCCAATTCCTCTCTCCATGCCTTCTACTTCGCCGGGTCGGGAGCCCTGCTTCGGCGCCATCCAGCAATCCCTTTTGGAGGTTGCCACAGACTATCCGCGTCACTGCCAGCGGGCATGCCCCGCATCAGGCCGAGGGGCCCCGTTCCAGTTGCGCGCAAGCGTGACGCCCGGATAGCACGCCTCTTGGGGCAAGTACCGCGGCAGTCTATCCGCTGCAGCCCGGGTCATCACCATCCTTATTCATGACGGGCGAGCCAGCCCGGGTAGCCACCCACAGAATGCGCGGTGAGCGTGAGGTCGGTGGCTGAAAGCCAAAGCACTCGAAACGGTCCAGTACTTGCAGCCCGGCCCGCCGCAGGGCTGCCGCCACCGTTACCTCCGGATAGGCGCGCTCCTTGTGGATCTCTTCCAGACGTTCGTAACGGCCATCCTCCTGCCGGGCAAAAGCAATCAGATGTACAGTTGCGATGTGCGGCTCTTCGTCATACTCAGACTGCATGATGACAGAAGCCTCTACCGTCTCGGAGAAATAGGTATTGTGGTCCCAGATCTCGGCCAGAGCATAGAGGGTGTTCATATCGCCCACAAAGAGTCCGCCGGTCTTGAGGTATTGAGCCACCCGGCTAAAGACCTGCTGCAGGTCCTCGGGCGTGAGCATATAATTGAGGGTATCGAAGAAGCAGGTAATCAGGTCCACCCGTTCGGGCAGCGTGAAGGAGCGCATGTCCTGCTGGCTGAGCAGCAACGGCAGGCCAGTCTCCTCGGCCTTGCGCCGCGCCTGAGCCAGCATGGCTGCCGAGCCGTCCACACCATAAGTGCGCCAGCCACGCTGCGCCATCGCCAAGGCCATTGTGCCGGTGCCACAGGCCAGGTCCAGCACTGTATCCCCCTGGAACCCGTACCGCTCCAAGACCTGCCACAGGTAGGGGATCATGCGCAGGCTGAACCCGATCTGCCCCGATTGGTCATAGATGCCGGCATAACGCTCGTAAATACCCAAAGCTCAAACTCCAAACCTTCGCACCCTGTCAGAGTACCCCAGAGCGTGCCACACCCTGCGCAGCCATCGTGGCACAGGGGGAGCGACGAAGGAGGACAGGTACGGTCCTAGTACTGCAACCGTACTTGGTCCAACCGGCTCCCGGTAACAGCCGGCAAAGGTGCTTTGCGCCTGCCCGGCTCTGACCCGGGAGGGGGGATTGGGCGGCCCGGCTGCAGGCAACCCGCCCAATCCCCCCGAATGGCTCTACTCCGGTCGCGTGCGAAGCGCGATGCCTGGATGGGATCCGCGCCCCGATGGGTAAGTACGGCTGTAGTGCTGGCGGACTCGAAAAATCTATTCCTGACCGGTCCCACTCAGCGCCTGATCCAGGTCGGCGATGATGTCAGCCGCTTCCTCGATGCCAACCGAGAGCCTCACCAGCCCCTCGCCGATGCCCATCCGTGCGCGTTCCTCTGCCGGCACAGCCCGGTGAGACGACATGGCCGGATAGAGCACCAGGCTGTAGACATCGCCCAGGGTCGTCACCGGCAGGCAGAGGCGCAGCGCCTCCATAAAACGAAAGACCCGTCCCCGGTCGCCACCCTGCAGCTCAAAGCTGATCATGCCTCCGAAATGCCCGGGCCGCAGCAGCCGGGCCGCCAGCTCGTGTTGGGGGTGCGCCGGCAGGCCCGGGTAATGAACACGGCGCACATCGCGGCGCCCTGCCAGCCATTCCGCCACGGCCTGCGCGTTCTCACACTGTTGGCGCATCCGCAACGGCAGAGTCTTGAGGCCGCGCAGCACCAGCCAGGCCTCGTTGGGCCCCAGGTTGCCGCCGGTCAGCTTGAGCAGCTCGCGCATCTGCGCGCAGCGCTCCTGTGATGAGGCGACCACACCCCCCATAACATCCCCATGGCCGCCCAGATACTTGGTGGCCGAGTGCACAACGTAGTCGGCCCCCCAGGCCAGCGGCTGCACCAGGTAAGGGCTGGTGAACGAGCTGTCCACCAGCAGGGCGGCGCCCACGGCATGGGCCGCTTCGGCCAACTGGGGCAGATCGGCCACCTTCAGCAGGGGGTTTGAGAGGGTCTCCACCAACACGGCACGCGGCCTGGCGCTCTGCACCACAGCCCGCGTCTCCGCCAGGTCGGTCACTTCGACAAAATCCACCTGTACGCCCTGGCTGCGCATCAGGCTGTTCAGCAGGGCATAGGTCGCCCCATAAACATCGCGCGCGGCCACGACCCGGTCGCCCGGCTTGAGCCCAAGCGAAATCAGCGCCAGGTGAATGGCGGCCATGCCCGAAGCGGTGGCAACGGCGCCCTCCGCTCCTTCGAGCGTCGCCACAGCCGTCTCGAGCGCGGCCACCGTGGGGTTGCCATAGCGAGGGTAGACAAAGCCAGCGCGAGTATTGGCAAAGACGCCGTCCAGGTCCTCCATGTCGTCATAGAGGTAGCCCACAGAGTTGTAAATCGGCGTGGTCACCGGTGAGAAATCGGGCCGTTCGCCCCCCTCGCCCGCATGCACCGCCTGCGTCCGCATGCCATACTTGCGCCAGTCCACAGCCCCCTCCTCTAGCACACAACCTCATTCACAATGTTTGCCCCGCCGGGCACGGTCGCGCCCCGCAGAATGATCGCATCGCTAATAGTCGCCCCATCGCCGATACAGCAGCCGCGCTCGATATACACCCGCGGCCCAATCACCGCATCGCGCCCAATGACCGTCCCCGGCTCAATGCCCAGCGGGGGCAGCAACAACGTCTGGGGGCCCACCGCTGCCGGCGCCACCTGCAGCCGCTCACCGTCGCGCTCCAGGTAGTACCGGTTGATCGCCAACAGGTCGGCGGGCCCGGTCACCGTCAGGCGATGCTCGGCAAACACTGGCAGGATGGGGCCGTCCTGTTCAATCAGGGCCTGGATCGCATCCTGCAGCTCATACTCCCCGCGCGGCGAAAGCTTGACCTGGGGCAAGAGGGTAAGGATGCGCGGGGAAAAGAGGTAGAGCGGCAGGCTCGCGATCCGCGATGGGGCCTCGGCGGGCCCGGGCTTTTCCACAATAAGCCTCACACGCCCATCCTCCAGGGCGACGATGCCCGACTTGCTCAACTGCTCCTCTGGCACTGGCATCACGCTCAACACGCCGCCGGCCCCAGGATGGCGACGATAGCAGGCCAGCATCTCTCCCACATGGTCCGCCGAGCAGAGGCTATCACAGGCCGAGAGGACGAAATCACCCTCGATCAGGGGCGCCGCCTGGCGCAAGGCATCGGCCATCCCCAGACGATCCTGCTGCGTCACAAAGCGCACCCGCACCCCAGCGGGACAGGCCTCAGTAAAGTAGGGCACGATATCCTGATCGTCAGCGCTGACCACCAGGATGAAATCGGTGATGCCGTTCCGGTAGATTGTCTCCATCACCCGCTCGACCATGGGCCGGCCCACAACGGGCATCATCGCCTTGGAGCGGGTAAGGGTGAGCGGGTGCAGGCGCTTGCCTTTGCCCGCGGCCAGGATGACTCCTTGCACAGCGTCTCCTTATGCCGAGACCCAAGAAGCGCCGGAGACTTCCGAATTTGGGATCTCGGCCGTCGTCATTTCCTCCACCACCAGGCCCTGCTGCGCCAGCGCAGGCACGAAAACGACCGCCTCACGGAGCCCCAATTCGGCAGCCACCTGCCGAAAGACCGCAGCGATGCGCTCCTCTTCGCCCGGCCGCGCCAGGGCAAACACCGACCCGCCACCGCCGGCGCCTGTCAGCTTGGCCCCCAGCGCCCCTGCATCCAGCGCCGCATGGATGAGCCGGTTCCCCTCATGGCCCGCTCCGCCGGCAAAGCCGCAGTGCAGCATCATCTCGTTCACCAGGCGATGATTCTCGTTCATCAGGGCGCCAAAGGTCTCCCAATCGCCACGCAACAGCGCGATCTTGCCTCGCCAGGCCGTCGCGCCCACACCATCCATGGTGCGCACCATGAAAGGCAGCTCGTTGCCACAGCCATTGCGCCGCTCCCAGGCCGCATATTCCTGCAGGTAGCGCGAGCGCATCACGCCATGCACATCGCCAGAGTCGCGCACGACGCCCGTGCTGCAAATCACCAGCGGCAGCCGGCTCACATAGGCATCGAGGCGCTCATAGGTGGCATAGGGCTCCTCGTTGACCGGGCGCTGGAAGAGCTTGCCCCGGTAATCGATGTAGCTCAAGCCCCCAAAGATCGGCACATAGCGGTCGGCATAGCCGCAGGTGATGCCCAGGTCACTGGCCTCAGTGCGCTGCGTCAGCTCGGCAAGCACGTAATCATTGTGCACCAGCGGGTCCAGCTCATAGGCAGCGCGCATGGCCGCCAGCGTGAGAATGACGAGCAGAGAAGAACCCCCCAGGCCACTCTGTCGCGGCACATCCGTCCAGGTTGCCAGGCGCACCTTTTGCTGCTCCAGCTTGGCGGCAAACTCGCGGCTGTAGCTGCGCAGCCGCCGCACCGCCGCTTTCTGCAGCCTTGCCTGGCCATCCAGCGCCAGCGCCAGGTCCGCATCTTCTACCCGTCCGACCAAAGTGAACCCGCCGTCAGGCGTGCGCCGACATTCCTCGAATTGCAGCGTAGCGGCCGGCTCCACCCAGGCGCCGGCGCGAATCTCGATGGCAGCCGAGATGGTAGAGAGATCCCCCTCGTTGCCATCGGCAGGGTTGCCCAACACATTGACTCGGGCGGGGACGGAAAGATGGTAACGTTTCAAGGCTGCCTCCAGGGGGTGACTTGGCGCACTCTACACAACCGGCGCCACACATGATGCGCAGTATACCACAGGGGTCAGCACTCGCCAAAGTTGGGGCACGGGAGAGCGCAGGAAAGATTTGTGAAAACTACATTTCCTGCGAGCTCTGGCCAGTGTGCGAACGGGGGAAGTGATGAGCTAAATACCCGTCACGGATTCTGCATCATGAGCGGGCAGTAGCTCCTGGATTTCACCAGTTCCGCCGGCAGCCAGGGGTTCATATCAGGCGTCCATGTGATGGGCTTGCTCTCGCTCACGTTGCCCGCACGATCGCGGGCGCGGACCTTGACGATATGCCCGCTCCAGGTCTCCTGAACGGGCACCGTGCCCGCACTGCCGGTAGAATAAAGCATAACGGGCACCCAGGGGCCCCAGTTGGTCCCATCATCCGACAGCGCATAGGCCGCCCCAGAGGAATCCACGCCCGAGAGCGCATCCTGCAGGTGAACGCCCGTCTTGTCTGCAGTGCCCCAGACGGGCGGCGTGCGATCAACGATGATCGTCTGGCTGTATTCCGGCGAGGCATTGCCGGCCGCGTCCAGGAAGCGCACCCGCACCGGGTAACACCCCTCGTTCGGCAGCGCCAACGAGTATTGTGTGGCAAAGGCCTGAGGGGCAGTGTAGATCTCCACCCGGTCCAGCCACAGATTGCCGGTCGCTTTGTACCAGGTCCGCACCTCCAGCCCATCGTTGATACTCGGGTTGGTGCACGAGGTGCCATGATCGGGGTATTGGAAAGGCACTCGCACCCCCTGGTAACGCCCCGCAACCAGGTCAGCGCCCAACACCGGCTTGGGCCCGGCGAGGATGCGCAGACCGGCCTCGTCCGACACATCGAGGTCTGCCAGGGTCGCCGCCGGGTCGCTGGCCTGTCCACGCAGCCAGAACACGGCCTCATAGTTGCCCGGCCACGGCAGCCCGCAAAAGTAGGGGCCATACCAGGCCCCGGCGCTCGATTGCCCGGCAATGCCCTCCCACGCCTGGCCATTTCCCGCCAGAGGATCGGTGACCAAGACCCCGGTGTTGCTCTGATGCGGCTGGCTCTCGCTCTCCCAGCTCCACCCTTGACTGAACTGCATCTGGGTGCAGCCGGTACAGTTGAGGTTCAGGGTCACGCTGCTCCCCGAAGTATACGCAGTCGCCGACAGGCTGCCGGTGGGCGGAGAATTATCAAGGCTGACCGTCACCGTCGCCGTGCTGCTCTTCCCCTGGGCCGAGGTGGCTGTTATGCTCAGAGTGTGCTGGCCATCCTGCTCAACAGTCGTGTCCCAGGACCACAAACCAGCGCTCGGAGAGGGCATAGCCCTGACCTGCCCATCCACTGACACGCTCACCTGCGCCGGCTGGGGGGTGACCTGCCACCTTACTGGCACCACGCCGGCAAGAATGGCGTTCGCAGTGGGTTGACTGATCAGCACTTGCGGGGCCTGCATGCGCGCCCAAACGGCGTTGCGGATCTGTGGCAGCAGGGCATAGGCCTGATCGCCGGGGCAGGTCGTCACGTTGCAGTCGCGATGCCCCATGATATTGGGCAATGTCCTGTCGTACAGCCAGCTGCTCTGCAGCGGGTTGATCCCGTTGAGGGTGCACTTGGCGGCCAGCAGGTCCTCCAACGCCGAAACTGCAGCCGCCGGCACAGGCTCCGTCTGATAGGTGCCGAGGATGGCCACCCCAATCGAGCCGCGGTTGTACTGCAGGGCATGGCCGCCGATAACCCCATCACCCCCAAAGCGTCCCTCGTAGATGCGCCCCTGCTGGTCGACCACATAGTTATAGCCGATATCGCCCCAACCGAGCGTGACCGCGTGATAGTAGTAAATGGCGCGCATCCAATAGGCGGGGTCGGTCGTATCGGGCGTATCCGTGTGGTGCACCACAACGTGCGTCACCGGCGCATACTCGGGCGGCCAGATCTCCTGCCCACCGCTGAAGCGGTAGCTTTCATTGGCGCCCCACTGGGCGCGGGTGATGATGGTTGGCCCAGAAACCGTCTCGAGGGCTGTTGCCTGCGGCGCCTGCGGCCCGGCGCTCGCGTCGATGGCCGCCAGTTTCAGGCTATGCAGGACCGGCAATGCATTGGCCGCACCAGTCAGCGTCGCCCGCACCTGTACGTAGCGCCCCTTGCTCATGATCAGAATGCTGTACCGCAGGTTGCCAGCCGCTTTGTCTGGGCCGCCGACATCCTCCTGCAGATCCTGCCATGGCGCCCAGTTGACGCCGTCGAAGCTGGTGCGCACTGCAAGCGCCAGGCTCCCCGCAGCCGGCACGTCAGCCTGCCAGAGCGCCCCCAAAGCCCCAAAGGTGTGCCCCATGTCGTGCACAGGCGTCTCCAACTCGCCCTGGTCAGAGCCCCCGGCCAGAGCCAGCCCCGCAGCCCCTACCACCGGCTGGAGCCCTGTCAACGTGGCTTGTGCGGTCCCCGTTGGCCCCACGATGGACCATTCTGCTGCCCAGGTATCCGCACTGCTGGCCGCTGGCGGCGCCGCTTCAACAGCGTCACGCGCCACTCCCCCCAAAGCCAATACAAACGCCATCAGCAAGCTCGCAAACCTGGCTCTCCGCCGCACAGCCTTACCAGATGACATGGGGTCCCCTTCCACAGGATAGCTCTCAGCCCTGCCACAAGCCTAGCGGTCCAGATCGTCACTGGCAGATCATCGCTCCTCGCTCGCCAGTTGGTGCGCCCGCCGCAGCGGCTCCGGCAGGCGACGGTTCCGGGTGCAGCCCAGGACAATCTCGACGGCGCCGGCCAGGTCAACGCGGTGCCCGACAGACACATAGACGGGCTTGACCCCAGCGCGGGTGCGCACGACCGCACCAACGACCTCGCCTCCATCCCACAGCTCCGTCCAGCTTCCTGCTGCCTCGCCCAGCTCACCGTACGTGCCGACCAGGCGCGACTTGGCGCAGCCGACGCTCGGCCTGTCCAGCAGCACACCCAGATGACAGGCCAGGCCAAAGCGCCGCGGGTGCGCATAACCCTGCCCATCGCACAGCAAAAGGTCCCAGGGGGCCTCCAGCTTCGCCAGCGCAGCCAACGCCGCCGGCCCTTCACGGAAAGATAGGAGCCCAGGGATGTAGGGGAACTCGACCGGGCGCTCAGCTACAGCGGCGCCAGCCTCCACCAGCTCGGGGTAGGTGAAGACCACAGCCGCCGCCCGCGCCAGTTCGCCACGGAACCCGACATCGAGGGCCGCCACCCTGCGGATACCTTCCACGGTCCCATGCAGCGCCACCAGCGAGCGCAACCGCTCCTGTATCTGTCGCGCCTCCGCCGCAGAAACCCGCCATGGGTGCTCATGGTGCAGAGCAATTGTCATCAGTCGTTTCCCTCGGCCGTGACCGGCAGCCAGCCAGGCGCCGAGAATCAAGTAACTGCCATTGTAATCTCAAGGGGAGAATGACACAAGTTCCGCTCCAGCATGGGGCGAATCTTGGCGCGATTGACGATTATGATTGCGAGAGGGCGCACAGGCGACAAGAGCATAGTGGCGGGGTTGGGGGGGCGGCCTTCTTCTTCCCCTAACAAAACCCCCCCCCGGGGGGGCCCCCGCCCCCCCCCCCACTCCTTTCTCAACACAAAAAAACCCCGGGG
>Ga0078972_1001121_pt1 | contig 97944 bp, 114 predicted proteins | sample YelNatPaOPGAMG01_FD_67568 | JGI IMG/M metagenome (GOLD analysis project Ga0078972, IMG submission 67568) | Hot spring thermophilic microbial communities from Obsidian Pool, Yellowstone National Park, USA - OP-RAMG-01 (SPADES assembly) (version 2) | ecosystem: Environmental > Aquatic > Thermal... | reverse complement strand
GGACATTTCATACTTACGGCTTTTATTCTATAGGAAATACGTGGTACTTCACTTTTGACGGAAAAGTTATTGGAAATGTAGACCTTGGAACAAGCACCTCGGGTGCACAAGTTCCTGCAGCGTTTGGAGAGCTTGCGAATACAAGCACAGCTAGTACTTACATAAAAGATGTTATATTCTCAAACTTATCTGTATATAAGTATGGACTCTGGCTCCCTGTTTCAAGCGGCTATGCTTACATTGGTTACGGCGTTGGGAGCGAGAAAGGCCTAAAAAATCCATATGGGGTAAAGGAGCTGGACAATAGAGTAAACTACTTTGCTGTTGGCTCTGGCTTGCCACAGCCTCCTAATGGAACACAGCTTTGGACGCTTGGCTATTATCTTAATATTAAATCAAAGTATGGCAATTTAAACAGCACAACAGGCTATATTGCGTATTCTTCTGCAAAGATAAGTGCACCGAAGTATGTTTATATATCGCCAGAAGCTAGAGCTGCATTCACCGGCTGGCTTGGCTATGGGCTTGGATCTTATACTGGTCCATTAAACTCGACAACGATTAATATTAACAGCAATATTACAGAGATAGCTAATTGGAAGCTAGAGTATCTTGTTAACATATCCTCTGAGTACGGCTCAGCAAGTGGCACAGGGTGGTATGAGAATGGAAGCACTGTCTATTATTCAATAAGCAACCCAATAATATACAAAAATAGTAGTACAAGATATGTATTCCTTGGCTGGAGCAATGGAAACAAGAATACAAGTGGCAAGATTATTGTTAATGGACCTGTAAATATAAAGGCAATATGGACTGAGGAATTCTTAGTACAAGCAAAAACCCCTTATGGCAATGCAACAGGGTCTGGCTGGTATAGAAACAATACTATTATCTTTCTCAAAGTGCCGAAGGAGATTATAAATCAAACGCCAAACGAGAGGCTTGCCTTTTATTCATGGAGCAATGGAAATAAAAGCCCGGAACTGACACTACTTGTGAACAGCCCTGTTAATCTAAGTGCAATATACAGAGAACAGTATCTTGTAAGGCTGATAGGGGTAAATGAGAATAATGAACCTATAAATGTCCAGTTATTTAGTGTTGATGGCGAGCCAACGAACGGCAGCGTGTTCTTGTTTGCAAATACAACAAATAAGGTCGATTACGTAATCTATAAGGGCGTTAAGATTATATCAGGTGTTCAAATAAGTGCAGATTCTCCAAAAACAATAAATATTCCTCTGCGCGTATATGATGTGGTAATATCAACAAAAGATATTTTTGGTTTAGATGTAAATGCCTTTGCTAGGCTCAGCTTTTCCAATGGCAGCACAATAACTACATATACCAATGGAAGCCTTCTCTTAAAGAATGTACCTTATGGTTATGTTAATGGAACTATATCCTATCTTGGTATATCACAACATGTATTGCTTGATAATGGAACGGGGGCAAGCCTTATCTTCTTCTCCGCATTTGATATCGGCGTCGTTGCCTGCGTTGCGATTGTGATAGGAATAGCATATTATGTGGCCAGAGAGTATGAGAGAAAAAAGGTTAAAGGGGCTTCCGCTGCAAACAAGAATAAGCCAAACGAATCTAGCAATGGATAAGATTTTATGCGTTAGCTTCTTATTTATTAATGTGGTTGCGTGAAGGTTGCAATCTTTGTACCACCAAAAGATTTCAGAGACGAAACACTTTCGATGATAAAGCTTATTCTAGAAAAGTGGAATGTAGAAAAGGTTATAACAAGCTATACTACTAAAGAATGCGTAGGCAGGCATGGAGCTATTTACAAACCTGATATAAACACAGCCAAAATAGATCCAAGCGAGTTTGATAGCATATTGTTAGTTGATGGTGAGGGAGTAGAAGCATATAAGCTTTACGATTTTAGGCCTCTTCTCGATTTAGTAAAGAGATTTTACGATTCTAAGAAGATAGTAGGAGCTATTGGAAATGCAATAAAGATCATTGCAAGGGCAAACGTAATAATGAATACAAAGATCTCTGCACCAGTTGATGAGGAGATGCAAAGGCTTATGAGGATTTACTACGGCATTAATTCTCCAATGGAAGTTGAGTTTGACAAGAATATACTTACAGCAAGAAATCCAGAGAATGCAGAGGCATTCGCACAACTCCTTCTAGAAAAACTTGGTGTTAAGTAAAACAACAAAAATCAAAAGATAAAAACAATCTTATCAATTTCACTTATAAAAGATGTGCTTCTCTGCGCCGCACTCGCATTTATATACTACATATTTCTTTGAGCTTGCAATCCTTACTGAACAGTTTATTCCGGGAATAAGGAAGTTATTGCATTTTTTACATATCATTTGCTTCTTATCTTTTGGCATACTTATCTTATAATGCATGCTTATATCTCTAGCAAGCTTAACATATCTCTTTGCCAGTTTGCGAGAAAGCTCATTGTTCTCTCTTGTTCTCTGTTCTGCAAGCTCAAGAAGCTTTTCTATGCGCTCCTTCGCAATTTTTTTAACTATCTTTTCCTTCATACCCATACCTAACTCTAACAAGAATTAGAAGAACTTCTTTTTATTGCTTATTTATCTTGCTACTTTTTATAGCTGAGCCAGTTTTGGTAGGCTTTTACATCTCTATTCTTTAGCCTATTTAAGACTTCTCTCTTTATTTCCTCTGTTGTAACCGCATCCCTTGCTGCAAACACGTTTTCGACTTCTTTTGCTATCGCCCTTGCGTTATCTAGAGAGCCACCCGCCTTGACAATAGCTACTACTATCTTTTCCCTTATAAACTCTTCTTCACCCCCATTTCTCTTTTTTACTCTCATTTACCCACAAAGATATATCGAAAAAAAGGTGTAAATCACTTTCTATTTTTCATGTTGATTGAGCTAAATTATAAACTTCAACAACTTGTGCTTATTTTATATATACTTTTATTGCATAATTTTTATTATGGATTTGATGCTTGACCTTGCATATAAATACCCTTTTTCTAATGAGGCGAAGGAAGTTGTAAAAAGATATGAAAGCTCAAGAATAGATCCAAAATATCTAGAGCTTGGAAGGCTTAGGGTAAATGAAGCTATTACGAAGGGTGCAATAGAATTTAGCGAAGCAAGCGATGATGAACTTAAGCTTGATTATGTGATAAGCTATGTATATGCTAGGATGATTGCAAGTGCAATAGGCATAGCTGCTGTAGAGAGATATGTTTCTGCAGAAGCAAAGAGATCGGCACAGGCACTTAGTTTTGAAAAAACAGAGAATATAATACATATCGCTAACGAGCTTGGAATAAGAGTTGAACAAAACGGCGAGCTTTTTGCAATGCCCTTTACCGTTTATCTTTCTAATATGCCAAAAAGCGATGAATATAGGCTTATACACCAAAAGCTAAGCAACGGAATAGTTTACCTTGAGAGGTATAAGCTGATAAGAATTCTTGAAAAGGCATTTACAAAGGCTATACATACTGGCATGCCCATACCGAAAGAAAACTTACCAAGAGAGATTATAGAGGTTTCGAAGACGATAAAAATACCAGTTGAAGAGATAAAGATAAAGGTGAAAAAAGGTGTAGATGAAAGATATGCTTGGATAGAAAAGCTCCTCGCACACCCTCTGCCTGATTTCAGACACAGAGTAGTTAATCTTATACTTGCACCATACTTTGCTAACGTTAGGGGATTTAGCGAAGAAGAAGCAACAAAATTAATAACACAGTATATTGAGAAATGCAAAGAACTAAATCCAAATACGAGGGTTGGTGAGTCTTATATCGCATACCAGGTAAGATATGCAAAGAGGAAGGGGCTTAGGCCTTTATCACTAAACAGGGCCAAAGAGCTGCTTGGTGGGATAATAAATTTTGATGAGTTGGGCTAAATGATACATACTCTCTGCTATATATGTGGTAAACCAGCTAAGCATGTATGCAAACTCTGCGGCAGGCATGTTTGCGATGAGCACTATGACAAAGAGACAGGCTTGTGCATAAACTGCAAGCTTGGCAGGCGGATAAGCTAAAGCTTGAAGTTTTCTACAACAAAGTCAGATGCGCCGCTTCCTTTTGGGAAGGCCTTGCCATTCGGTGCTTCAACGGGCAAGCCGATCTCCTCTGCGATTCTTATAAGCTCTGGTGTATCAACAATCCTATCTGTATAAAGCTCGTAATATTTTATGTTGCCTGCTGTAGCCTCTTTTACTTTGAAGGTAAGCTGCTGCAGCATGCCACTCCGTCTAACCCTTATCTTTATACTACCTCTTCTCACTGTATCGCGTGCAATCTCACTTATCTGCATAAAATCAGCTTTAACATTAAGATAAATTCAAATTGATTTGAACCAAACTCAATTATAAATAGATATCCTCCTTATTTATAATTATGCTTTCAACATATCTTACCTTGCTTGTGTTCGCAATCTTTTCGCTGCTTGTTCCTTTAGCAATGTTGCTTACATCAAAGCTTATAGGCAAGGATGAGGAGCATAATCCTATTAAAGATTCAAACTATGAGAGTGCAGAAGTACCTATAGGCAGCGAGGTAAGCATAATGAATGAATACTTGCATTATCTTACCATCTTTATCGCGTTTGAAATAACTCTTGCAATTGCACTCCTATGGGCTATAACATCTAGAGAAATAGGATTTGAGCAAAGCTTAATGATATCATTTCTTCTTATTTTCTCAACTGTTCTTGCTATATTAAGCATAGCAGTCTCAAAGGTGAAAACAAATGAGTGATGAGAGATTTGAAAATGCAAAAAGAGAGATGGAACAATTAGTAGTAGACTCGCTTAAGAATTATAAGGCGCCTGTAGGCGCTTTCTTTACAAATCTAAAAGAAGCCACTAAGGCAATCGCCTCAGGAACGATAAGATGGTCTAGAAAGAATTCACTCTGGCCCATGCAGTTTGGACTTGCTTGTTGTGCGATGGAGCTTATGGATTTTGGTTCTTCTAGGATAGATGCTGAAAGAAAAGGCTACCTTCTCTTTAGGGGCACACCAAGGCAGTGCGATGTTATGATCGTTGCAGGCTGGGTAACAAAAGCTGCTGCACCTGAAATCAAAAGATTATATGAGCAGATGACAAAGCCCAGATATGTTATAGCATACGGTGAATGTGCTGTCAGCGGTGGTCCATGGTGGGAGAGCTACAATATAATAAAAGGCATAGATCAGATAATTCCTGTTGATATATATGTAGCTGGCTGCCCACCAAAGCCAGAGAACCTTTTTGAGGCACTTATGAAACTTCAGGAAAAGGTAGGTGGTAAGATTGAAGATTAAGAAAGAGGAGTTGATTGAAAAGCTTAGGGAGCTCTCAAGCAATGGCTATAACTACCTAGTAAAGATAACAGCAGTTGACTACATAGACCACCTTGAGGTAATTTACTTCATTAGGAATATGCAGAACAAAAAGGAGGAGAATGTAAGGCTAGATTTAAAGAACGGGGAGAGCTTGCCTACTGTTATTGAAATCTATAAATCAGCAGATTATTATGAGAGAGAGCTTAGCGAGATGTTTGGCATAGCAATAGAGGGTAGAGAGGTTAAAAGATTACTTCTTGAGAAATGGGACGGCTTAGAGGCTCCGCTAAGGAAGAGCTTTCAATGGGGCTCAGATTACAAAAGTGGTTGAATGCTAACAAGGATCAATGTAGGGCCTATACACCCAAGCACACACGGCGTGCTTAGGCTAGTAGTAACGCTTGATGGTGACACAATAGTTGATGTAGAGCCGCACGTAGGCTTTTTACACAGAGGCGTTGAGAAACTTGCTGAAAACAGAATGTATATGCAGAGCGAAAGCTATATGGAGAAGATTGATTATGCTGCACCTATGGCTTATAGCGACCTTTACGTAGCCGCTGTAGAGGAAGCTATGGGTATACATCCAAAAGAAAGAGCGAAGTATGTAAGGCTTATATTGCTGGAATTCCAGAGAATTGCCAGCCATCTGCTCTGGCTAGGTACATTTTGCAATGATCTGGGCCAGATGTTTACAATGTTTATGTGGACCATGAAAGACAGGGACCTGGTCTTAAACCTTTTGCAGGATGTTACAGGAAGCAGGATGTTCTATGTTAATATGCGCCTTGGTGGCGTTTCTATAGATCTGCCGCCAAACTTTGAAGAGCATGCAAATAAATTGCTTGATTATTTAGAGAAAAGATTTAAGGATTATGAGGCATTTCTTGAGAAAAACCCTGTTTTTATAGAAAGAACAAAAGGTGTTGGTGTATTAAAAAGGGAAGATGCAATTGCCTTAGGTGTTACAGGACCTGTGCTTAGGGCTTCAGGCGTAAACTTCGATGTAAGAAGAGATTATGCCTACTATGCGTATGAGAAGCTTCATTTCATACCGCAAGTCCAAACTAGAGGAGACTCTTTTGCTAGATATAAGGTGAGGATGCAGGAGATGAAGGAAAGTATAAAGCTGATTAGAGATGCACTCAAGCTTATGCCTGAGGGCGATGCACTTGGAATGCCCATAAAGCTTATCTCACCACCTGTAAAGGAAAGCGAAGTTATAGTAAGAAGGGAGCTGCCAAGGGGTGAAGGTATGATTTTCATGGTTACTGACAAGCAGAGGCCTTATAGGCTTGCAATAAGGGCGCCAGCTTTTATAAATCTGTCAGCGCTTAGATACATTGCAAAAGGTGCAAGGTATGCAGACCTTTTCTCAATACTAGGTAGCCTAGACCTGGTGATGGCTGATGTTGATAGATAGCTTTGGAAGGTTAGTTGTTGAGGTTATTGTAATCTTCATACTTATTGTATTCTTTGACTATATTTTCGGTTGGCTTGAAAGAAAGAGTATTGCAAAGGCGCAGTTCAGGCATGGCCCAACTTATGTAGGCAAATTTGGGATTTTGCAGAACCTTGCAGATATAGTAAAGCTTTTAGCAAAAGAGAACATTATACCCAAGAACGCTGACAAGCTTGTTTTCTCCACAGCACCGCTCTTACTTCTTGCCTTATTTATTTTTCTTATATATCTTTTACCTTTTTCGAATAGCTTAGGCATAGCTATAAGCGTTGGGCTTCTAGCGATATTTGTACTTCTTTCATTTGCTCCGCTTCTTATCTTTCTTACAGGCGCTGCAAGTGGGAACAAATTCTCTTTAATAAGTGCACAGAGGTCTGTGATAATGAGCCTCGCTTATGAGGTACCGCTTATACTTTCTGTTGCAGCGGTTGCACTTTATGCTGGCAGCTTTAACATAGCAAATATAGTAAATAGCCAGGCGAAAATACCGTTTATAGCACTTATGCCCATCGGTTTTATTGTATTCTTTATAGCAATGCTTGCAGAGCTTGAGAGACCACCTTTTGACTTAAGAGAAGCAGATAGCGAGCTTATAGCAGGCTGGCTTGTTGATGTTGGAGCACCATACTATGCTGTAGCCTTGTTTGTTGATTATACCAGAATGTTCCTTGGCTCTCTTTTAATCTCGCTCCTCTTCCTAGGTGGCTGGCTTGGACCTTATTTGCCAAGCTTGATATGGCTTCTAATAAAAGCATTTGTTGTTGCTGTTGTTGTAGTTATAATAAGGGCTACCACTGTTAGAATGAGGCTTGACAGGCTTATGAGGTTTGGGTGGTTTTGGCTCTTGCCACTTGCTGTATTAAACATTATATTAACTTTTATGTTGTTTGTAAAATAAGGTGCTGATATGCTTAGACCTATAATTAAAACAATAAAAGCCCTTGGCGAAAATAGGTTCACAACAACCTTCCCTGAAGAGAAGGAAAGACAGCCCGACAATTACAGGGGCCTTCATAGACTTGACATCGAAACATGCATAAGCTGCGGTGCGTGCGAAAGGATATGCCCAAACAAAACAATAACGATGGTAGATGCGAACACATCAAAGGGAAGAAGAAAACTCCCACAAATAGACCTAGAAAGGTGCCTTTTCTGCGGCCTGTGCGAAGAGGTTTGCCCTACGCATGCTCTTACACTTACCAAAAATTATGAATACACAGAATTTGACAGAAGGCGCTTTACAAGAAGGCCTGAGGAATTGAGGTGAAAGATTGTTTGGAATAGAAGTTTTTACCTTTGTGCTCATCACAATTTTCACGCTAGGATCAGCCTTCTTTGTATACCTATCAAAATCGATAATGAGATCTGCTATAGCACTCGCTATTGCCTTCTTTGGCGGATCGCTTGCAATACTCTTTACCGGCGAGAGCGTTCTTGCACTCATGCAGCTCTTAATATTCGTTGGTGGATTATCAACATATTTTATAATAACACTTTCTTTGGAGCATGGAAAGAGTAGAAATGCAAACCTAATATATTTCTCTATACTTGCGATCGTAATTGCCTCTTCACTGATTATAATGTTCATGCAGTCAAGTGAACCGGCAAATGCGCAAATAATGCAAAACGGCTTTCTGGCAAGCTTTGCGAACAGCGAGGAAAGTGCATATTATCTTCTATATATTATTGCATTTCTCCCATTTGCAGGAGCAATAGGTAGTATACTTCTTATAAGGAGGTTTGTGAAGGTGTTGAAATGATGTTACTGCTTTATCTAAGCATTGCCCTTATGGGAATGGGGCTTGCTGGAGTGATTGCTAGCCGTAACATTATATTAACAGTATTCTCTATTGAGATTATATTTCTTGCAAGCATTGTATTCTTAGCATATGGTATTACATACAACCAAAGCACGTATGGTTCTGAAATGATTTTAGCTATATGGGCTGTTGCGGCGTTGGATGCGATGGTACTTGTGGTTATTTATTTGATACTAGGACGCATAGGTTCAAAATTCAACATAAAGGAATTTTTGGAATTTAAGGGATAGAGATGATTGCACTTATATTACTAATACCTTTGCTCGTTGCTCTGCCAATCATAGCTTTAATGAGAGAAAGTAAAAGAATAGCATATACAGCAATCGCTGCGAGTATAGTAAGCCTTGCGCTTCTTCCTTTTGTTAACCTAGGAACCTTTAGTATAGATTGGTTTAATGTAGGTGGTTTTGAATTTAGCCTTGTTAGCTCTGTTTCAGAATTGAATATTGTACTTCTTATACTTGTATTCCTTTTAGCGCCGTTCATATATACATATTCTCTTGGTTACATTAAAAACAGAAGCGAGTTCAAACGATATTATATTGAGATGGTAGCATTCACTGCTGCTATGGCTTCATTTGCAATCGCAGGCAATTTTATCCTTCTTTTTCTGGCATGGGAATTCCTTAGCATTACCAGCTATCTTCTCATAGGTTTTTGGTATAGAAAGAGGAATGCCGCCCTCGCCGCAAGAAAGGCGGTTACAATTGTGTTTATAGGCGATATCTCTCTACTTGCATCAATAGCCTTGTTTTGGAATGTTTATGGCACGCTTACATTCTCAAGCATAAATGCTGCAGGTGGAATAGCATCTAGTGCTGCTGTGCTTTTACTTATAATAGCAATATTTACCAAATCAGCCCAGTTTCCATTTAATGAATGGCTTCCCGACGCAATGGAAGGCCCTGTTCCTGTTTCTGCATATCTGCATTCTGCAACAATGGTAAAGGCTGGCGTGTTTGCAGCAATGGTGCTGTTTCCGATCTTTGCACATACGCACACGCTTATTTATTTTCTAACCATCGGCATGCTAACAGCAGTGATAGCGACGACAAATGCAATGAGAGAAAAACACATCAAAAGGGTCTTGGCATATTCGACTGTGCAGGAGCTAGCACTTATGCTAAGTGCCATTGGGGTTGGTGCACTCGGGGCTGCGCTTTATTTCTTCTTTGCACAAGCATTCTACAAAGCACTTCTCTTCTTCAGCTCAGGAGTAATGATGGATGCAAATGAAAATGAAAATATAGATTCTATATATGGTCTTAAAAAGAACAAGCTTGTCTTCCTCTCTACTATATTCGGCGTTTTGGCGCTTGCAGGATTCATACCTTTTGACGGCTTCTTCTCGAACGTTATGATAAGCAGCTCATTCTCAACAAATCTGTTTGCATATATAATAATAAGCCTCATAAGCATTGCCACAAGCTTTTTCATATTCAGATGGTTCTTTGCTGTTTCAAAAGATACAAAAAACAGAAATATAACAGCGAGTTATAGAATCCAGCCAAGGAGCATGCTCATAAGCATTGCATCACTTGCGGTAATATTACTTATCGCAAGCATCGTATTCTTCTACTTCGGCAAGTTTGGATATAGGCTTAGTTTAAACTTGGATGAAGCGCTCATCGAAACCGTTCTTGTCTTTATAGGCTTTGGGATAAGCTATGCGGTATATGAAAAGAGAAAGTTTTCAATAAAGTCAAACTTTTTGGACAAAATAGCATATAATAGCGTTGCGACTAATATATTTTACAACTGGTTTGCAGAATTTATTTACAAGATAAGCGAAGGAATAGGCATATTTGACCTTTATATAAATGACCTGTTTGACTGGATTGGGCATATAGCTGTAAGGCTTGGAGATATTACAAGAAATTTGGCAAATGGAGATATCAGCTTCTATGCGTTGATTATTGTAGTAAGCATAATTGCGATAGGTGCATTGGTGTTGTTTGTATGATTCCGACATTGCTAATAATGGTGCTTCTCCCGCTTGCAGGGCTTCTTGGCATAGTGGGCTTGAGGAAAGGTGTTAGCAAAATTGCACTTAGCATTGCTGTGCTTGAGTTACTCCTCTTTATTTATGCGGCCTACACGCTTTCGCATTCTGGTCCATTTAATGAGAGCTATCCTTTTATACCGAAGCTGGGAATTAATTTTGAATTTTCGCTTAACAGCCTCAATTTTGTATTTGTATTTCTTTCTGTTGTTGTCTTTACCGCTGCATCTGCCACAAGTGCATTCTTTACAAAGGAAGAGCGCATAGGCTATTACTCTCTTTTCATGCTTGTTGAAAGTGGTGTACTGGGAATGTTCCTTTCAGGCAATCTAGTTATACTATACCTCTTCTGGGACCTTTCAATAATTGCGCTATTCTTTATGCTCTTCCATTTTGGTGGTTATGATAGAAGATATGCCTCTATAAAATTCATTATTTATTCGCTGCTCTCAAGCTCGCTTCTTCTTATTGGAATAATAATGGCTTACTTTTATCTTCCCATGCACAGTTTTGAGATCTCGCAGCTCATAAGCAATGGCTACCTTATACCAAAGCCGTTCCAAATTGCAATATTTGTCTTGCTTATGCTCGCTTTCATTATAAAGATGCCTGCATTTCCTCTTCATTCATGGGCTCCTGATGCATATTCAGAATCTACACCAGAAGGTGCAATGCTGCTTGCCGGTGTGCTTTCAAAATTTGGTGTATATGGTATGCTCCTTCTATTTGTCTCAATGCCTATAGCAAAGGAGTATTCATTTTATTTTGCAGTTTTATTTGCATTTTCATCAATCTATGCTTCGGCTATCGCTCTTGTCCAGAAGAATCTTAAGAGAATGCTTTCATATTTGAGCATAAGCGAAATCGGCATTATAGGCTTTGCAATAACAACAGCAAATATTATTGGGCTTAATGGAGCTCTGTTTGGCTCTTTCAGCCATGCACTTATAATAAGCCTTCTCTTCCTTCTAACCTTTAGCATAGAAAAGGTGTTCGGCACTACTATACTGCAAAGGCTCAGCGGCATACTAAATGGCTATCGCGTGTTAGGCTACTCGTTCTTTTTTGCAATACTTGCTACAATAGGCTTGCCACTAACTACAGGTTTTATAACAGATATTCTTATATTAATTGGTGGCGCTAGAAGCTTTGGTCTGCTTATACTTGTTCCTGCCTTGGCAATAATTGTAAATGCTTCTTATCTCTTCTGGACATATGAAAAAAGCTTTTTAACAGGTGAAAGCAGCGAGATTTTTGAAGCACTTGATAAAAACGTCTATATTGCCATATTGCTTCTTATAATCCTTATAATTGCATTAGGAGTTTTCCCTTCAATTATTCTTAATTATATAGGTGTAATCATATGATAAGCTTATTTGATATGCTTGCACTTAGCGTCGTACTTCTTGTAGTTTTAAATATACTTGCGAGGCTTGCAAACAAGAAAAAGCTGCATTTTGCTATAACGTTTTTCTTCCTTGCTCTAATACTTGCAATTCTCTCATTAATGCTTTATTATAAAGATTTCGGCATGCACATGGGTTTCATTAATGCTAGCCAATTTTCTGTGCTTATTGCTGCAATATTAACAATGGGTATGATTGTTGTACAACTAATAGCATATGAGGAGCAGGTATATACTGATTTCTCTCTTCTCTCTAGCTTCTCATATACTGGGATACTTCTTGTGGTAATGTCTAGCAATGTTGTTACTATTTTTATAGGATTAGCACTTTTAACTGTTCCAACTGTATTTGCGCTACTTCTTTCTAGAAAGTGGATAGAGGCCGGTTTAAAGTATTTTATAGTAACAGCTCTTTCAGCGAGCCTTTTTGCATTTGGAGCAGCAACATTGTTCTTTTCTACAGGAAACTTGCAGCTAAGCGAACAAGGATACAGTTTATACAATTTAGTTGCATTTATCTTCTTCATAACGTCGATAAGCATAGAGGCAGGCATATTTCCATTTAATCTGTGGATTCCAGATGTTTACCAGGGTGCTCCCGCATTTATAACATCAATGCTTGGTGGCTTGAACAAGAAGGTTGGACTTATCGCACTTATTTATATTTCGATACTGATGTTCCCATTCATCTCGCAGAATCTTTTACTTATGCTTGCTGTGCTTACAATGTTTTATGGCAACCTTGCTGCGCTGGTTCAAAAAAATGTAAAGAGAATCCTAGCTTATTCATCCATTTCACAGGTTGGCTACATATTAATAGGCGTTGCTTCGATGAGTAAATATGGCGTTGCTGCGAGCACGTTCCAGATATTCGCGCATGTATTTGCGTTTATAGGGGTTTTTGCTATTGTGACTTTTCTCGAAAGAAAAGGAAGAAAAGAGGTAATAGAGTATATAGGGCTTAACAAAGAGAATAGGCTTGCTTCTTTTGCACTCTCGTTAATGCTTCTTTCAATGATAGGCATGCCTTTTACAGCCGGATTTGTAGGCAAATTCCTTCTCTTCTCGAGCGCCGTCTATTCTAATTTTGCCTGGCTTGCGGTGCTTGGAATAATAAACACTGTGATCTCAATCTATTATTATGCAAAAATTATAATTGCTGTATATACAAACAGAGAAGGAGCTAAACCGATCAGGCTTGGATCCCGTATATCTATTGCTTTACTTATCTCTATTGCAATTATACTGGTATTCGGCATATACCCTGGCCCGCTATTTAATATTATGCAAGCTGCTGCTTCCTCACTATAAAAATTTAAGGATATTTTGCTGAATAAATATTATGGCTGAAGAAAGCAACAAAGAGATTGATGCTTATTCTGGCATGATAAGCAGAGAGGCGGCTTCGAATCTGGCAAAACCTAGAAAGATTAAGGTAGAAGACATTTTATCCGGCAATGTTAGCGAAGGGGAACTTGTTGATGTAGAAGATTATGTTTACAGGATATTTAACCCTAGGCGCTTTGAGAAAGATGGTAGAGAAAGGCATGTAAGAACCATTATATTGGGCAATGTTGAAAGGAGTGTGAGGGTAACGCTCTGGGACAAGTCATCTGCACTTGTTGATTTGATTCCTATTGAGAGGCAGGATAAAATATATATAAACAATTTGCTTGTAAGAAAAGGCCTTAACGAACTTGAACTCTCAAGCAGAGGAAACACCTTCTTTACGCGCATTGCTGCCTCTAATACAGGTATAAGTGACTTTTCTGGTCTTGCAGCAGGCGAGAATAATATAGATATATTGGCAAAGGTTGTTGCGATCGGTCCTGCAAAATACTTTGATGACCAGAATGGCAAGCAGAGGAAGGTTGCGAGATGCACATTAAGTGATGGACTAGTAAACCTAAGCGCAGCCTTCTGGGATTCGTCATGCGAATATATAAGCTCGGCACACCCAGGGGATTATATAAAGATAGAGTTTGGTTCTGTAAAGGAGAACAATGGATTGGAGATAAATGCTGGAAACTTCTCAAGAGTAGTTGCAAATAAATTGTTTAAAAATAGAATGAAGTGGCTTAAAGACTAACGCTGCCCGTAAGTAGACAAGAAAGAGAGATATTTACCCATGACCATGCTTGGTGCTGATGGCTTCGTCTTTTCTATAAGCGCGGTAAGGTCTGCCATGCTTATCTTAACCTCTGTGTGCATCGTGACTGATTTTTCAAGCGCGTTCATCTTTGCCTGCCTACAAAGATTTGCTATATCTGCACCGGTAAAGCCTGGTGTCATGTTGCCAAGCTTTTGAAAATCGATATCTTCTGCCAGCGGTGCTTTCTTAAGGTAAAGCTGGAAAAGCTCTGCACGTTGCTCCTCGTTAGGTGGTGGCACAAAAATAAGCTTGTCAAACCTGCCAGACCTAAGAAGCGCTGGATCGAGTGCATCTGGTCTGTTTGTTGCACCTACAAGGACTATGCCTCGTGTTGACTTAATACCATCGAGCTCCTGCAAGAATTCGCCTGTGAGCTCAACACCCAATTCACTTGCAACCTCTCTGTTAGGCACAACCGCATCTATCTCGTCTATGAATATTATAGATGGTGTATTTTCTTTAGCCCTGTTGAAGGCTTCTTTTATTGTTAGCACAGCCTTATCTAAACCTGTTTTTGCTATCTCTGCACCAGAAAGAAGTATCATATGCACATCCCCTATTTCTGAAGCAACTGCGCGCATAAGCATGGTTTTGCCTGTGCCTGGCGGGCCAAAGAGAAGAATGCCTCTTATGTTTTCAACATCATACTTCTTTACCAGATCTGGATGTAATATTGGTATTTCTACTGCTTCATAGATAGCGCGCTTCGCCTCCTCTAGGTCAATAACATCCTCTAGTGAGACCTTTTCTTCAGCTTCTTTCTCGAGCTTTTCTGGGTGCAGCCTTCTTTCATAATCAAGCTTGAATGTTGTATATTCTTCAAGCTGGCTAAGAGAAGTTGAAGGTTTTGTCATCTTTATAACATTTATCAGATCGTTCATTGTTATTTCTAGGACCTTGTTCATCGAAGTAGCTTCCTCTGCCACTTCCCTTGCAACCTCATCACAAACATTCTTTATGTCTGCACCTGAATATCTTTCTGTAAGCTCAGCAAGCTTATCATAGTCTATATCATTTCCAATAGGCAGCTTGCTTAAGTAGTATCTAAATATCTCAGCCCTTCCATGCGCATCAGGAAGTGGCATATAAATGAGCTTATCGAACCTGCCAGGCCTTAGCAAGCTTGGATCAAGCATGTTTGGTGCGTTTGTTGCACCCACTATAACCACATTGTCGACTTTTTGGAAACCATCCATCTCGCTAAGAAGGGTTGAAAGTATTTCCTTTCCTGTTTCTGTCGTTTGCACCTCTCTACTACTAGCTATTCCATCAATCTCATCAAAGAAGAGCACACATGGTGCGTGCTTCTTAGCGATTGCAAATATCCTAGAGATTGCTTGTGCACTTTCGCCAGCGTATGGTGATATTATAGATGAAGCCTTAACATAGAAGAAGCCTGCTCTAATCTCATTTGCTATGGCACGCATTATTAATGTTTTGCCTGTGCCTGGCGGGCCAAAGAGAAGAATGCCTTTAGCAGGCTTTACCCCGTATGCTCCCGCAATCTCCCTATGCTCAATAGGTGAAATTATGGCTGTTTTAAGCTCCTCTTTTGTCTCTTCATAGTTGGCAACGTCATCAAGTGTTTCTTTCGAACCGCTTGTAAGGTCTTCGAATCCTTCTCCAAACTTAGCTCTAAAGTCCTGCTTCATCACATCAAGCGCCCTTATTACAGGTATATCGTTAAGCTCAAGGAAGAGCAGTATAAGTGGTGTTATGAGGAAGCCTATGAAAGGATACAGCGAGTAAGGCTCATTTGATAGGTATGATAAACCAACGTAAGTTACTGGTATTAGAATACTAAATAAGCTTGCAATACTACCTTTGTATTTTGACCTGCTACTTATAACGTAGTTGCTAATTATAAATACCAATATGATCCAGACAGCAAGCTCAATTAAAACGTTTATAGGCTGCGAGGCTATAGATAATATAGAAAGGGAGAGAGCATCTGTTATTCTGCCAGTAACCTTAAAGCTGAAAAACTCGCTTACTGCACTCGACCATGCAGAGCTAAGGTTTGAAATAGAAGCTACTTGTTTATTTGGAACAAGATAAGTTACATAAGCGCTGTTTGAAATTGCTAAATGTGCAAGTGTTGCATTAAAGGCTATGGCCCCTGTATTCTGCAAGCCGGTAAGTCCAGAAACAATTGCAATAATTAATACAGCAACCGCTGCACTTATTATGCCTCGTTTTGTGCCTACAATCATTATTGTAAGAACAAAAGCAGGGATTTCAATGAAATAGCCTAAGCTTGAAAAAGGAAGTACAGAAAGCATATAAATAAATGTTATCGTCCTGTAATGCTTAAAGCCGAAAAGGAAGGCAACACCCATAAAGAGCATAAAGAGCCAAGCAAGAAGTGGGGTCTGGTATATAAACATAGGCAAAGATTCAAAGAAAAGAGCCATCAGTCCTATTAATGGATGAATCATTGTTAGTACAAAGGTTAAAATAAGAAGAACTATCATTATTGGGAGGGGCAAGAAGGGTGCTGCAAAAGAGATGCTTGCAAGTGCGAATGAAGTAGCAAGAGCATCTGGAAAATTTTTATGTGATACAAACTGTCTTAAAAGATCCTTTAACCAATAAATATAAAGCGGGGCTTTTCTTTTAACCGCAATCTTTCTTTTTTTAGCAGGTTTTTTAGTGCTTAAATTTTTCAAATCCTGCTTAGGCTTAGGGTTTGTCGCCTTGGATTCTCCACGCTGAATGTTTGGCATAATTTTTATAGCTATCTATAGATATATTAATATTAGTTTTTACCCGTTGTAGCTCAATGGCTAGAGCGGCCGGCTGTAGCTTGACACCTTTTGCTTGTCAAAAGGATACCGGCAGGTTGGGTGTTCGACTCACCCCAACGGGAAATAATACTTGCACAGTAAGGGGCATTCTTGCCAAAAAAAATTATATAAATAAAGTTTAGCTTGTGATACGGTGTGTATGTGGAAAACTGTATTTTTTGCAAAATAGTTGAAGGAAAGGAAAAGTCCTTCAAACTATACGAAGACAAAAAGTATATCGCAATACTTGACCGTTTTCCCAATATAATGGGTCAGACACTTGTAATAACTAAAGATCACATAAACAGCTATGCATTTGATCTTTCAGAGAAGGAGCTCTGCGAGCTTATGAAGGTAACTAAAAAAGTAGCGAAGATGCTCGAGAAAGGGCTAAAAGTAAAAAGAGTGCATATGGTTATAGAAGGCACTGCGATAAACCACTTGCATGTAAAGCTGTATCCAGCAATAGGCATGAAGGGTAAGAATAAGAAGCTTATCGCTGATGATCGCATATACTTTGATGAATATAAGGGCTATATTACAACACTTTTAGGACCAAAGGCAGATGAAAAAGATTTAAAAGAAGTACAAAATAAAATACTCAATGCTGATAAATGAATAAATTATTAAGCCTCGGTAGTGTAGTGGTCTAGCATACGAGCCTGTCACGCTTGTGACCCGGGTTCGAATCCCGGCCGAGGCGAGCCTACAAAAATTCGAACCCTTTCACCGTCAGATTTTATAAAAATGGCTTAAGAGCAAAGGCTAATGCATTTGCTAATTCATATTCTTTACCTTGACTACCTCTTTTTTGTGGTTTCTTTTTTAAATTTTAAAATACTTAAATTGTTTGAGAGCATGTATTCGGATACAAGATCACTTATAGTAGACGATGTAATGAGCAGACCTGTGATTACAGCTAGAGGAAATGATAGCATAAAGAGCATTGCCCAGAAGATGAACAAGTATGGTGTTAATTCTGTTGTAATAGTTGACGAGAAGAATGTGCCTATTGGCATAGTCACAGAAGGCGACATTATAAGAAGACTGCTCTCAAAGAAGAGAAACTTGTTGTTTGCAAAGGCTTCGCATGTTATGAGCAAGCCTGTTGTTACAATTAAGAGAGACCTTTCTCTTGAGGATGCGGCACGAATGATGGTAAATAGAAAGATAAAGAAGCTATGCGTAGTAGATGATAAAGGCTCCCTTATAGGCATAATAAGCGAAGGCGACATAGTAAAGAACGCAAGCTATCTTATAGATGTACTTAAAGAGATCATAGAAACAGGCTACAGAAAAGAAGAAGTTTAGTTATGCAACATCTATGCTGTCTTCTGGATAGCCAAGCTTTATCAACGCCTTCTTAACCTCGTCTTTGTGCATGCCCTGCAGTTCTATAACGCCGTTTTTATATGTGCCACCGCATGCGAGCATGCTCTTTAATGACTTCGCCACCTTTTCAAGCTCGTCGCCTGCTAAGCCTTCTACTATTGTCATATATTTTTGGAACTTCTTCTTCTCCACATATACCTTTATCTTCTTGGATGTTTCCCTTTCTAGTATGTCGCACACACAGAGTTCTTTTGGCAAGCCGCACTTTGGACAAATTTCAGACATTATAGCTTTACACCCCTCTCTCTTAGTAGAGTTAAAATTTGAGCAACTGTTCTTCTTAATTCCCTTACCTTTACCTTCTTGCTTGAAACGCCGGTAGAGGCAATCTTTCTCTTCTCTATGCTAAGATCTAGCCTTACCTCATCAAGCTTCGCCTTCAATGCGTCGTCAGATAAAGATCTTAATTCCTTAATCTTCATAAACATCACTTTGCTTCAGCAATACTCTTTGGAAGCGCAACCTCTTTAATCTCCCTGTCTGGAAATACTGTTCCAGGCTGCACTATTCTTACTGTAACGCCAATAGCACCATATTTTGGATAGGCTGTAAGGTGAACTTCATCAACGAGATTCTTAACAGCACCAGCCTTTGGTATGTAGCCGTGCCTTACCTTTATTGTTCTTGCCTTTGCGCCTTTTGCAGCAAGCTTACCGCTTGCTATAAGCTCAGCTCCAAGTGCACCTTCAGCGATTATATCTCTTAAAACAGAATGTAACAAACTCCTAGGGTTTGCACCTCTCTCAAGTGAGTTTGCAATATACCTAGCAATTATCCTAGGCTCAAGCTTAGGATTCTTTACCTCAGCAACACTTATCTGAGGATTTTGTATATGGAACCTGTTCTTTATCTCTTCTGTAAGCGCATTAATTGTTTGGCCGCCGCTTCCTATTACCCTGCCAGGATTTGTAACATAAACTGTTATTCTTGTAATCACTGGCGTTTTCTGTATCTCAACTCTTGAAAAGCCAGCCTTGCTTAAATTCTTCTCCAAATACTTAGATATTCTAAGCTTAATTAATGCATCAGCTATAAATTTTCTTTCCACAACCATCACTTCACCGCTTTGTTGCTTTCTTTCTCTATTTTTTGCTCAGTTGCTTCTTTCTTAGTCTCTTCTCCTTTTTGTTTTTCCTTAGCCTCCTTTGCTTCTTTTCTTTTTTCTTTGCTTTCCTTCTTTTCCTTCTCATGCTTTTCTTTCGCTTCTTTTTTGCTCAGCATATTTTCAAGCTCTTTCTTCTTTATAAAATATTTCATGCTCTTTGTAAGCCAGGCTTCATCCTTGCTTGCAAGACCTATCTCGACTTTTGCGTATTCAAGATCACTGTGCATAATTGAAGACCTTCCATACATGCCTCTTCCCCATGCTAAGGTGCCTCTAGAAGGGTATCTCCTAAGTATTCTTGTCTTGTTTGCTGCCGCATGAACTATATATAGGTCTTCGCCTGGCAAGCCTTCATTATCTGCATTGGCTATCGCATTTATAAGCGCCAATCTTACCTCTTTTGCAGCCCTTACAGGATATGCACCTTTCCTTCCACCAAGCTCATGTCTTGCGCCCATGTGCTTGTTGTGCCTTCTATACTCTATAGGCATTTCCATAGCTATAAGCCTGTCAAGCTTATCAAGTGCAGCGCCTGCATTCATGTATCTTATTGCATCGCACACCGCGGCAAGATCCTTATAGCTAGCATTAATGTCATATCTTTGCGCAAGAACGATATTTTCTGCATTTTTAATATTGAAAGAATATCTCATCACTTCACCGCTAGGAACTTACTTCCACGTGTAGCTCTTATACCTGGAGCAGAGTGAATGACACGTTTTGTTGTAAATATAAACTCACCAAGCCTATGGCCAAGCATCTCAGGCGTAATGTAAAGTTCCTGAAACTCCTTGCCATTGAATACTGCAAACTTCTTTCCGACCCATGTAGGAAGTATAACCGCACTTCTAACGTGGGTTCTTATTATTTTATTTCCACCTTTCTTTTCAAGCTTCTCTACTTTTTTCATGAGCTGCTTTTCCCTTATACCCATTCTCATAAGGGCCCTTCTCTGCCTTGATTTAAGCAGTTTTGCAAAATCATTAAGGCTCATGCTTTTGAGCTCTTCTAATGTCTTTCCTCTAAATGTAAAAACTCTAGCCATTTTAGCCCCTCTTTCTCCTTCCTACACGCCTTGCAGCTATGTGGCCAACCTTTGCACCTGGTGGTGCACCCCTTGCCACCATGCTTGATGCACCCTTGTGGTGCTGCTTGCCACCGAATGGGTGGTCAACAGGATTCATCTTTACTCCTCTATTAACTGGCCATTTAGCATTAATCGCATGCTTAATATAATAGTTCTTTCCTGCCTTCATTATTGGCTGCATCTCCATGCCACCGCCAGCAACTGTTCCTATCTCTGCCCTGCAGTTTGCATCAAGCTCTATGGTCTTTTTGGAAGGAAGCCATACGCTTACCTTATCACCTGCATGAGAAACGAGAGTAGCATAAGCACCAGCAGCCCTTACAAGCTTGCCTCCATCGCCAGGCACTGATTCTATATTATATATAGGCATGCCGTCAGGTATTTTTGAAAGTGGCAATATGCTGCCAAGGGATATGTGCGCTTCAGGACCTTCTTCAATCTTGTCGCCTATTTTTATACCCTCAGGCGCTATAAGTATTGACTCCGAATTATCCTCATATCTTATTCTCATAAGTGGGGCTGTATGGCCTGGGTCATCTATAAATTCAATTACCTCACCAACAGCTTTGTTAGCTACGCTAGGCCTGAAAGCCACATCAGCCTTAAACGTGTTTGGTGGCTTTCTATATGCATTACTTCCTTTTCCACGCCTTTGCTGCTTTAATCTCTTGCCCAATCTTTCACCTTCATATCAGCTTTAATTTTAAGGCTATGTCGCTAGCCTTATATTGAGGACTTAGCTTAATATAGGCCTTCTTCTTATTCGAAGGCTCTCTTATTGTTGAAACCCTTTCTACCTTAACATTGAACCTTTTTTCAAATTCCTCTTTTATCTCTCTTTTAGTCGCATTCATGCTAACTACATATGTGATAATATTATCTCTCTCAATCATATTTATTGCTTTTTCTGTTGCTATTGGGTATATAAGGCTTGTCATCTTACCACTTGCTTTATCTTAAGCTTATTTAACTCATTTTCAAGATTCCTAACTGCAGATTCGCTCCATATAACTATTCTAGGCATAGCTCCAGGTGCAAGAAGCTCAATGTTTAGGTCTGAGAGCTTTGCATGTGCAACCCCAGGTATATTCCTGCTTGCTAAGCCTATACCATTATCATTAAGTGTTACTATAAGAATACTCTTTTTAAACTTCCTTACCCTTGAGCTTCTCCTTAGCCCCTTCCTTATTCTCGGCTCATGCGAGCTTTCTAGCTCTTCGCTCAAGCCGAGCTTCTCCAATATGCTTATAAGCTCCTTTGACTTCTTTATACTTTCTATCTTATCGTCAACAACAAATGGGATATTTTTATTTACCTTATGCACTTTGCTTACAACTTCCTTATTTGCTGAGCCACCTATTGCAGAGGCAATAGCCTTTCTATACTCTTTCAGATTTATAAGCTCAACCAGCTTCTTCTCTATCTTATGTGGATGGGCACGCCTTCCCTTTACAGCAGAAGGTATTCTTCTAACATCACCCATTGCTCCTCCGCCAAGCTTTTGCCTAGGTCTTATTGCTATACCCATATGCCTGCCAGACCTATATGCACCCATTCTACCAACGTATACAGCTGTTGTCTGAAGGCCAGCGAGCAGATAATGCCCTTGTGGCTGGTACTTTAAGCTCTGCTCAGCAAGAAGAGCCCTTCTTACAAGGTCTATTCTGAATGGTGTGCTAAATATACTTGGCAACGCAATCTTTCCAGAAATTTCGCCATTAAGTGAATAAATATCCGCTTCCATGATCATGCACCTTGCTTAGAGGCTGTTGAGATATATGTAAGCTTCGGTTCTTGCTCCTTCGCCTTTGCACGCAGCGCCTTTCTTATTCTTACAAGTCTTTTTGCAGGTCCTGGAATAGAACCATCGACAATTATAAACTCATTCTTTACTATCCCGTAGTTTAAAAATCCGCCCTTTACGTTTACTGTTTTTGCTTCTTCAGGGCTACCTAGCTTCAACACACGCTTATTTAATTCTGTCCTGTAATTGTAGCCCATATGCCCTGCGTGTGGTACTGTATACAAAACTTTTGGTGGATGCCAAGGACCTAGTGTTCCAACATGCCTAACCTTTCCTGTTGCTTTCCTCATTTGCCTGGCTACGCCAAATCTCTTTATAACGCCCGCCCATCCCTTTCCCTTGGTAATAGAGGTAACGTCTATATATTCGCCATTCTTAAGCACATCTTTTGCTTTTATCTCTTTTCCTATATTCTGCATTATGAATTCGAGCTTCTTTTCTAAAGAATCACCGCCTATTGGAACCTCAAACCTCGATATCTTCTTCTTGCCAAATCCCAAGTTTGATGGATCAGCAAAAAGTAATGCGGTAATGTCTACATATTTTGAAAGATCTTTCTTTACCTCTTCCAACTTTTCGGCTGGATTTTTAATATTCTTAACACCAACCTTGCGTGCAAGCTCTTTTGAGTAAAACTCTGTTGCTGGCTCTTTGTATTCCTCTTTCTTGTAAAGCCTTGCACCATAAAGGTATATTTTTGGCAATTCTAGCACAGTTGCTGCTCTTACCACCTCGCTCCCTTTAGATGGCGATTCACTATCATCAATCATGCCTACATGAGTCATTCCCACTTTATAAGCAACCAAGCCGAGAAGCAGAGGCTCAGCTATCTTCGGCCAGCTCCTTATCCTTGGGAGCTGACGCTTTGCCCTTCTATGAGGCCAGAATTCTAGAGAACCTCTTCTCATTTGTACACCTTCAAAATAAAAGGAAGAAAACTTATGAGATTATATTCGATCATATTTATATTATTATCGCTAAACCATTTTTAGTGGAATTTTTCTATTCTATTGCATTTACAGAGCTTATCACCCGCATCTGCTTAATTATACTACTTAAAGAAGCGATGAGCGCAACAGGGTCGTTCGCTTCTATATCTACTGTTATTTTTCCTCCTTTTTCTTCTATTTTTAACTTGCTTCTCTTATACTCTTTTGGCATATCCATTATCCTAATATAATCCCTTGCTTTTTCTCCTAACTCAATTGTTAGATGTGCCTTTATTTTAACACCTTTTTACTGAATAAATATTAAGCTACTTGTCTATTATAAACTTATCGCCGTATTCTTTCCACGGTTCTTTAAATCCAGTTTCGCCTTCTTTATAAACATCTAATGCATCAACGCTTGCGAGAGAGCCTTCAGCAAACCTCACCTCTTCTATAAAATTGCTTAAATTATCTTCGTCGCCCTCTGCAAAAATTTCTACAGAGCCATCTGGGAGATTTCTCACCAGGCCTTTAATATTATTTTTTAATGCCCTGCCCCTGACAAAATATCTGAATCCTACACCCTGCACTATGCCTTTTGCTATAAGCCTTACCTTCATCTTTAGCCCCTGATGTTTGCTCTAACGCTAGGCCTGTTTTTATTAGTACCAAAGCCTTTGTGCAATAGTCCACGGTGTTTTCTGCCTGAACTTGTCAAACCTCTGTAAGCACGCCCTTTTTGCTTTATTATATTTTGATACTCCTTATCATTTTGGATTGAAGGGCTAGACCTATCCAACAATATTACCTCATAAAACATATAGTTGCCATCCTCGCCTACATAATAAGAATTAAGCACCTCTGCGTTAGAGAATTTTCTATTCGCCCTTTCCTCTGCTACACTTTGGTACGATTTTCTATAAGCAAAAAATCTTGCACTCTTTGAAGGCTTTCTACCACCCATTGGCTTCTGCCTTTTTCTGAGACCCTTTCTTACTCTCACTCTAGCGACTATAACCCCTTGCTTTGCCTTATAGCCAAGCTCTCTAGCTCTTACCAAATTAGTTGGCCTCTCTATTCTTACTACACTTTCTTCCTTCCTCCACTCTGCCAAGCGCTCTCTAAGAAGAGGACTTCGTTCCTTATACTCTTGCTGAAATGTGGCTTTCATATACTTTGCAATTCCCATCTTAAACACCAGAAATTAGGAACAAGTAGATATTTTATTTTATGAGAAAATATTTAACTCTTCCCCTCTTAACAGCTAAGCCATTGCATCTAAAACCTGTGCAAATCCCTTCAGATAATAGTATATTGCGACATATGATGGCAGATATTCTTCTACCTTATCAAACGGACCATAAACCTTGTTAGCCATCATCATTGCTGGTGCTTTCTCTATTTTTACCTTCATTTCTCCTTTCTTAAAGGCTATTGCATCGTTTAATGGATTAAACTTTTCCAATTCTGAAAATGAGAGCTTCTTTGCTATTAAGCCGGTGCTTCCGTGAATTGTATTGGGGAGCCTTATCACATGCGTAGTGTTGGTTGTAACATTCTTATCTATAATATCACTCTGCTTTATCACTTGTTTTTTAAGTATGTTTTCCCAGAATTCCTTTTTCTTCTTTATGTAAATCATATCCCAATTCCCATTCTTTATGCCCATCTCAACAAGTGCCTTCTTCTGATAAAGATTTTTTGCAACGCGCCTCTCTATGCCAAGCGCAATCAATGCATCTACCCCGCTCTCAAGTGTTTTTATAAAGTTTCTGGCGATTTTGCCGCTCCAGCCTAGGTCTGTAGGCTTAGGTCCTAGCAAAACGCCTTTCTGGTTCATCGTTGGAAAGATTTCGTTGAAGTCAAGCCCATTTCCAGAAATATAATCGGTTATCTCTTTCCGAGCATCATCATTAAGGCTGAGAACATCTTTTGAAACTACATGCACATGATAGCCCCTGTTGCCGCTGAAATTTATCTCTATCTCATCTTTCTTAAATCCGAAATCTGGAATAAGAAAATCTTCTATAAGCTTAAAAACTTCATCTTTTGCAACGCCAAGGCAGTCTTCGCATACAAACTCCTTGCCATGCACTCTTTGGCATGGCAGGTCCATGTCAGTTATATCTATATCGAAAGCGAGCTCAGCCCCTATAAGCTCTTTTCTTTCCATTGGCCTCGCGTCTGGAAATCTGTAAAGTGCAGGTGAATAATGCATGTGCATTGGCGCCTTTTCTAATACAAATGCCTTTAGCTCTGCTTCATTCTTGAAGGAAAGGTGGCGCTGCACTATCTTTTGTTCAAAATCACCATATGCAAACTCCCTCTTCTCTATGTTTGTAGGTGCTATTTCTGCATTCCTATAGTATTCTCTTACCTGGCTGAGGATAAACTCCTTAACATCCATATGCCCACATTCAAATTTCGTCAATTATAATATCCCATAAAAACCTTTTAAAGCATGGCATTTTAGTAATAAAGCATGCGCAACGGCAAATATGTTGTAGGTATAGACTTTGATGGCACGCTGACAGATCTAGACAATGTGTTCAAGAAGCATTTTCCAGTAGATGGGCCTCTAGCTGGAATTATTGAAAATTTTGTGTTTTTTGCGGCTGATGTATTAAGGCTTGGCCCACACTTTTCAAAAAAAATGCTAAACGATGGTATAAGACTTAACGAAGGCTTAAAGGAGCTTATAAACGAGCTTAGAGAAAACGGCGTGGATGTAGTAATTGTGACATCAAACAAGAATATAAAAGAGGTAAAGGAGATCCTTTTAAAGAACGGGCTCGAGCTTGAAGTTCTATATTCAAGGCGTGGCGGCAAGAACGGCTTCAAATTTATAGATATTATACTCGATGACAGCTACAGTGAAATAAAGGAAAAGGTTTTGTGGGAAGGAGGGCATAATTCTATACTCGCAGGCATGCTCAGACTTGTTGGCAGAGACGTTGCCTCATCTCCAACAGAGTTCAAAGAGATACTTAGAAGAGACATGGAGAAAAAGGCTGTAAACCTGATGTCCTCCCACGAATAAATTCGTGGGCTTTCTGCTATGCATTCTGTAAAAAGCAAAGTACTTGAAATAATGTGTATATTATTTTACAAAAATATGCTTCAATTGCTGGGTGCGCGTGACTGGAATTTGGCATTTAGCTTTCTTATCAATGCACCATTCGAAACCTTTTTGGCTTCGCATATGTCGGTGATTTTTATAGCCGAGTTATTAAGCATGCGCCATTTAATTCGTAAATTTTTTTTACCTATATCCCTTGCAAGTTTTATTAGAACCGGAGTATCTTTGTCATTTTCATAATCTTTAATCAAATACCTGCTATACGCTTCAATAAATTCATCACCAATTCCGATGAAAGATTGAAGGTATGGCTTATATAGCTCAGCGCTAGCGTTACTTCTATTGCTTAATGACACTAGTCCATAGATTACAAGATTAGCTAAGTCCTTGTCTTTATGCTCTGCCGCGTATTTTGCAAGCTCAAAGCCTAAATCCGTATTGGTGGCATTCGTGAGTGCAATTTTCTGTAGAATCTTGAAAGTATTTGGCTTACTTTTTGCAAGTGGCAAAATAACGTTTTCATCGCTTATTCTGTCCAGAAGCTGAGACCCTGTTGCCTTGAGCAGAGTGCGCAAGGCGTGGGCCTTTATAAAGCTGTCTTCAGAGTCTGTAAGGTCTATCAAAATCTCCTTTATTTTTGGGTGCTGCTTAAGGTCTATCGCATCTGAGAAGTGGACTGCCTGCATTCTTACAAACTTGTCATTATTCCTAAGCAAGGATTCTAATTCTTCTGTTGAGAGCCCAGAGTACATATTATTTCTAATCATGATCGGTATAATCTGTGACTTGATAAAGGATGTTTCTGTCTTTAGCGCATTTTTTAATATATCTGTCTTTCCGAGCTTGCCTAAATAGCTATATGCCATCAATCTTAGACGCTCGCTTTCATCATTTAGGCTTTTGAGAGCATCTTCTTCAAATCCTTTAATATTATATCTTTCAAAGGCATAAAATGCCAAAGTCTTTTCAATCTCACTCCCATTAATCGCTTTTATAGCCAATTTTTCTACTCTCTCGCTATCCTGTATTATAAGTGCAAACAAAAGCCTTGCGGCTATACTGCCAGGGCCATCAATAATGGCCGTTATGGGCAGGTCTTTAATCTGTTTGTAAATAAAGAATGCTAGAAGTGGGCTTGAATCATTTAGGCTATTGCATAAGCTTAATACTGCTTGAACTATCTTTTTTTCATCGTACGTAAAGATAATTGGTTTGATATTATTCTTAATTAGATAAATGTTTAGCAGCAATCGGCCGCTTCTCCCATTTCCATCCAAAAATGGGTGCAAAAACTCATATGTTGAGAAAATAGCTGCGGCATTTTTCAGAGCATCTTGCTCATTTTTTGTGCTGGTGTTGAAAATATTTACTATTTCTTCTATTACTTTGTTAACTTCTTCAGGCGGGTAGCTTATAAAATGCCCCACCACTCTGTTTACTTGCCTGAACCCATTTGTTGTATTTGGTAAATTTGAGAATAAAACTGAATGCAGATTTTCAATGCTTTTAGCACTAGCACCCTGCTTTAGTATTTCTAAGCCATATTCATAGAGCCTTGTATTGTTGAACATATCAAGCGCATAAGCAATATTCTGAATGCCTTCATCGAAGATGTCGTGCAGTATTATGTCTTTTGCATGACTTTTGTCAAGTTCATTTCCTTCAATTTTTGCACTATAATAGATAATATCAGCGATATACTCTTTGAGGAATACGAGCAGCTCTTGTTCATCTGTAAATTTTATTGAAAGACGAGGAACCAGGCCAGATATCTCATTTGAAAGAGATGCATTAAATAAATAAAACATAGATAATTTTATTCAAGCAATTTATAAATATTTGTTCATGGTTTTGCAAGTTACTTTAAAGCATAGTGCGGTTTAATAGCTAAGATAGTGCATAGTGCTGAAAAACTATGGTGGAAACAGATTGTCTGCACCAAAGCCACTCACTGAAAGCTTCAAAGCAGCTCCTTAAAATCAGATATTATATTATCTACAAATTTTGAATATAATACTGTTTTAATACCTAATAACTTTGCAGGCATATGATCTTTGATTATGTCATCACCGACAACAACACAGTCTTCTTTGTCTATATTATTCTCCTTAAGTATCATTTCAAGCAAGTCTATTGACGGTTTCTTCATTCCAAGCTCATGGGTAAAGTAATATTTTTCAATGTACTTATCTATGCCATATTTTTCCATAAGTTGCTTAATGTTTTCCTTGTTTCCACTTGTCAGCAGTATAATTCTAAATTTCTTTGCAAGCTTAGGTGCCGCTTTTACAAAAGACGTGTCGAGCCTTGAATGTTTCTTTCTATATTCTTGATAATTTTTCGCTATTTTTATAGCCTTTTTCCCTTCTATTCTCAGTATGTTTTTTAGTGCTGTAGCAACTATCTCTTCCATACTCCAATCAGGGTGTGCTAGATCTATTTTATCTATTTCTACAAGTATTTTTTTAATCGAAAGATTATCCACACTGAATTTCTTCAAAACGTGAGTTAGTGCTTCCTTTTTTACTGCAAAATTATCATCAATTGTATCATTAAAATCCAATATTAGCGTTCTCACGCCTAACCCCCTTAACCACATTAACTAGTGGAGCCTCAAGATTGCGCTTGAGCGTGCTTACAGCCCTTCTTCCGCGAAGCTCTTTTTAAAATTTCCCCAAAAGTTATAATCGCTTAATATCTCAATAATCTTGCTTGCTTCCATAGTATCAATACTAATATGAAGGATAAGTATTAAAATTTGACTCATGTATGAGTCACTTTATTATGAATTTGACTCATGTATGAGTCACTTTAAATGCAAATAGGCACTGCATATAAACAAAATAAGCCACCAGCGAAATCACTATCTGAAAGTCAGCATACAAACGTGACGTCATCCCATCCATAAATGGCATGGGCTTCCAACAGAAAACCAACATAGATCTCATTCTTTCAGCATAAAATTCTAATCAAATAATTTTATCATCACAGGCTTTTTCCTCTTTATTTCCTTTAGCATGTAGTATATAGCTAGAAGAAGTATGATTAGTATGGCTCCAATCAAAAGGCTCTCTCTGGGCATTCCAAAAAGGAAGGCAAACAGAAATATTATTGTGATTATTGTAAGGTAAGGATATAATGGCATGGAAAAACTTGCTTTATAGCCGCTTCGCCTAAAGTGTATTAGAGCAAAGCTGGTCATTATATAAGAGAAGAGAAGGCCGAAATTACTTATAGCAGCAATTGTGTATATGTTCCCAGAAAATAGCATAATAACGCCGATTATCGCAGAGGCTATAACGCTGTTTACCGCCACATCGCTTTCTTCATTGTATTTCCTGAAAATTCTTGGCAGAAGCTTATCCTTGCTTATCTGATAAAGCATCCTAGATGAGCTAAGTATCATTGCTATTGTTGCAGAGGTTGTAGCTATTAATGCACCTATGTCTACAGTGATAAAAAGCCACTGCGGTGCATGCGATGCCTTCAACGCAAAGGAGAGAGGATCACCACTTATCTTATATTCTGAAGCAGGCATAAGCGCAAGAAGAGAAAATACAACTAGAACATAAAGGACAAGACTTATCACTGTTGCAAGTATTATAGCTTTAGCAGCGCCATTTTTACCCCTTATTCTAGAAGTAAATGTTGAGATTGATTGAAAGCCAGAGTATGCAAAGAATATTACCACACTCGCTGAGAAAACAGAAAGCACAACATTGTTAGGTGCAGAGAAATTTGAGATAGAGAAGGTTTTATTCGACAAAGAAATTGCAAGTGCAGCTAATATAAAAAGCAGCAATATAGAAACCTTTATCACAACTAAAACAGCGTCTGACTTTGCCGCTTTTTTAATGCCAAGTATATTAAGGATTGAAAGCACAAAGATAAGAATAATCGCAAACGGTATGTTAAAAGCATTGCCAAGAGCTAGTATGCTACTAAGATAAGATCCAAAACCCAACGAAATTACAGATATGCTCGTTGCATAGCTAAAAAAGAGTAATATTCCTGTTACAAAACCAAGTTCGCTTCCAAAGGCTTTATATACAAAAGAATACGAAGCTCCCACCTCATTGGGCATAAGTGATGAGAGTTCACCTATCTCTAGGCCAACAAAAATTGCCACAATGCCAACAAGTAGAAAGGCTAGCAAAGCGTAGCCGCCGGCTATCGCTATCGCTGTACCACTTAAAACAAAAATACCTGCGCCTATTATTGCACCTAAACCAACTGCAAGTGCAACTGGTATGCTAATCTTTTCTGTCGCCATCGCTAAGAATAATCCAAAAAGAAATTTATATTTATACAGTCATCTTAGAAATTATGACGAAGAAGGAGATAGTCAAACAAGTAAAGGAAGTAATAGAAAAGAATGGCTATCTGCAGGTAGCGATTGAGGGCGTGCATTCTGCGGTAGACTTAATCGCTGAAAAGAAGGACAAAAAGCTTCTAATTAAGGTTGTAGAGAACATAGATTCGGTTAGCAGAGATGTCGCGCTTGAACTTTGCAAACTAGCAGACTTTATCGGTGCTCAGCCACTTATAATTGGTGAAAGGTCAAAAAATGTAGTTTTGAGCGAAGACCTGATTTATAAGAGGTTCTCAATCAGCTGTGTTTCAGCAAAGGGGTTTGAGTATTTGCTTGATGGCTTGCCACAACCAATAGCGGCAAAGGGTATAGGTGCAAAGGTGCGCATAGATGGTACAAAATTGAAGGAGATAAGGCAGATAAATAATATAAGCGCAGAAGAGCTTGCCCAAAAAATCAAAATATCAAAGAGTAGTGTATACAGATATGAACACAATTATGCATATGTATCATTAGAAGTTGCAAATAGGATAAACAACTTCTTTAAAAGCAGGCTAGATGCAGGAAAAGAAGAGGTTGAGAGTAATATATTATATTCAAAAGATAATGAAATGCAGCTTGCAAAGACAAATGTAAGAGCGCTTAGCGTGAAAAGACTACCATTTAATATTATAGCCAAAGGAAAAACAAATTACTATGAGATAGCATCAGAAGGTGACATTAGAACACTGGTTAAGAGGGCGGTAGTGCTTAAAGAGATAATGGAGACTTTTAAAAATAATTACTCTTTCTTTGTGATTGAGTCTGATAAAAAAGAGATAATGGATCTACCTGTTATAAAAAAAGACAAGCTCTATAACATAAGTTCTGAAGCTGAGCTTTTAGAGATTATAATGAGCTGATCAGCCTCTTCTAAGGTAGTTTGTATCTTTTATAATCTCATCAAAGGAGCTTTGCAGAAGCATAATTCCTGAGATTGCGAATACAGTAATTATTGTTATAGAAGTTATAAATAATGAGATAACGTTGAAGAGCGGATGATTTAAAAAGTATATAGGAGCTATCAGAAAAGCTGATATCACATATATACTCCATATGAATATAGATGCTAGTGCAAGTTCATAAAATTTGTAATCAAACACAAACATTAATATGATGTAAAGGAGCAGCAATACACCCCCTATAGTGAGCAGGAACATAATCATGCCTGGATATACAAAGAACACCAAAGGGATTACGCATAGGATTAGGCCTATTATAAATAAAATAAGGAATATCCCGACATGCTTAGAATGTGCTCTACGCTCATTTGCATTCATAAGCTTAGAAACCTTGTTATGTGCGTTTACTACGCTACCTATTATAACAAACGCAAGCAAAATAAAAAGCAGAAACACAACTCCAAATATAGTATAAATGTTAGGTATAAAAAATGCATTAAGAATCAAGAAAAAAGCAAGCCCCACGCTATAAGTTGCAGAAAACATAAGGAAGGAGAGCCCTAGCGCTTTCTTGTGTTCAAAGACCCAATACTTTTTAATATGAGGTCTTGCATACTTCATGAAATCATTTCAATTTTCTTTCTATTTAAAAGTTTTTAATTCTTTCTAATCACTAAACAAGGATGAGCAGAATAGGATCTCCTATAAGAAGAGATAATATAATCCCTGATAAGATAAATGCTGAAAATGGTATCGCATTTGTATATACAGGTATTTTCTTCTTGATGTTCTTTAATGCAATTATCGCCTTCCTATCAGCGAGCCTGCCGAAGCCAGGGTACCTTGATTTAAAAAACATTATATCCTTCTTGCTCATCAGATTTATAGCTATAATGTCATCTTCCCCAAGCCTGCTTGGATAGATCCATGTTATCATGCGCTTGTTCATGCTTGCTTCAAAGAGAAATATCAATGCTGAGAAAAACGCAATAATTATTATAAACACTATTGGAATAAGTGCTATATGACCAAGTAGGAGATAGACAAGCATAAGGAGCAATAGGTAAGATATAAACACTACAAATGCCTTCATCACTGATTCTTTTCTAATCTCTGGCTTGCCATTAAGCATATAATAAATCGGAAGCGCTATTATTGCCACAATGCCAGAAGAGATGAAAACAGAAAGGATAAAAGGAAGACCTAGCTGTGGTATATTTACAAGAGGCGTTGGTTGTATAGGCAACATTAACGACACAAATGCAAGCTCTAGCCCATCTCCAAGGCCCAGGAAGCCTGCTTTGTATAATATGTAGCTAGTGGCGACAACGAAGGTTGCAATCAGTAGAGAGAGCTCCAATGTCTTAAGAGGGTAAAAAAAGGTAAAGATAATACCTACAATTATGCTAAGGTATACAAAACTATTTGGTATGCTTCTTTTGTTAAATATATCAAAATAGGCATAAAGGGTTGCAAATGCTAAAAGCACTAATACCCTTATTACTTCAAGCATATACTCAACATTGAGATTTTGTAGAAAAGATTTAAATATAATATGTGCATTATTATTCTGAAAAATTATGAAATTTTCTGTCGCTATGAATAGAACAATATGCACATGGATTATGCTTAGCGACAGCTATTTCTTGAATAAGGCTGCCGCATAGGCGCCATAATAATTTTTTTGGGGTGTTGCCTATGCGTGCAGAAAAATATATTGAGTATAAACAAGATGCTGTTTTTAAGGCAGTGGAGAGAATCAAACTCAGCGAGAAGGAATCTATAATTATAATGGAGATAGGCTATGATCAGATAAAATCTGCATCCGCTTTTGTTGAATATATATTTGAAGAATATGGATTTTCTAGAAGTACTGTATGGTACAACCTTAAGAAGCTAAAGAAAAAGGGCATACTCTCTTTCTCTGAAAGGGGAGAAGGCCAAAAACCACTAGAGCTTACAAGGACTGGCATATCTTTTATGAGGAATATTGCTTATACAAATGCTAGCAAGGCGGCATATGGTATTGCAATAAGCTCAGGCTATTGATAAGCACTTATAAATATTTTCTATTGCAATTTGTATTGTGGTTTGATGAAGCAGTATATATGGTTCGATGGCAAGTTTGTAGAATTTGAAAAAGCCAAAGTCCATGTACTCACCCATTCTTTACAATATGGAAGCGGTATATTCGAAGGAATAAGGGCTTATGCTACAGATAAGGGTCCTGCAATATTCAGACTAAAAGACCATGTAAACAGGTTCTTCAACAGTGCAAAGATTTATTCAATGAAGCTTCCTTTTGACAATGAAGAAATTAGCAATGCGATAATAGAAACCCTAAGAAAAAACAAGCTCAATGAAGCGTATATAAGGCCTTTTGCATTTTATAACGATGCAAACATAGGCTTGGATGTAACAGGAAAGAAGATAAGCGTTATCATTGCTACTGTTCCTCTAAAGACCTATTTCAAAAATAAGGATAAAGGGATAAGCTGTAAGATCTCAGAATGGCATAGGATAAACTCGCTTATACTACCGCCACTTGCCAAGGCTAGCGGCAACTATATAAATTCTATAATCGCTTCACTAGAGGCAAAGGCAAGTGGAGCAGATGAGGCAATACTAACATCAATCCAAGGTTATGTTGCAGAAGGAGCTGCAGAAAACATCTTTATGGTAAAAGATGGTTTGCTAATAACCCCACCACGCGAGGCTGATATACTTCTTGGCATAACGAGAGACTCTGTAATCAAGATAGCTGAAAACCTAGGCATAGAGGTTATTGAGAGAAATATACATAAGGAAGAGCTCTATACATGCGAAGAACTCTTTTTTGCAGGAACCGCGGCTGAGATAACGCCAATAGTAAGTGTCGATGCAAGAGTTATAGGAAATGGAAAGATAGGACCTATTACAAAAACAATAAGTGACAAATATTTTGACATAGTGCATGGTAGGGATATACTCTTTAAAGAATGGCTTACTTACATAAATGAGAAATAATCAAAGGTATTTCAAAGAAGCTTAAGGCTCCTTGTAAATTGGTCTATCTCAACGCTTTTCCAAGGACCTACCCCAAGGGCAGTTATGGTTCCTGGAGGCAGTTCCGTCAAACCAGCATCGCTTACAAGCGCAGCTGGTATATGCTTATACTTAAACGCCTCGTATAGTCTCTTAAGCGCTTCCTCGCCATCAAGCTTAAGCACGATCTTCTTTTCCCCCGTATCTAGCCACGTTTTAGCTATCTCTTTATCCTGCTTCTCTGCTTCAAAGTAGCTCATTAGTGATGCGTGTGCAACCTGTGCACAGAGCTTACCCTTGCTCATTTCCAAATCGCTTCTTACAATAATTACTTGTTTTACTTCTTCCACACAAATACCTCACTAACAAATATTTTTACTATTTACTTTAGTCATTTTATTATTTTGTATACTTCCTCCCCTTTGTTTACCTTGCACCTAACTAAAATACCAACCGAATCCCCTTCTTTTGCAAGGCTCACGTCCTTTCTGTCTATCTGCATACTCTCAACCTTTTGCCTTATCGCATTTTCTTCGTTTCCTATTTCTATTATGTCACCTACAGCTAGTGGGCCAGTGAGCCTTACCGCTACTACGCCCAATCTTGAAAAATAATTTTCTACTTCGCCTATCTTTACCTTATCTTGCAATTTTCCCTCAGCTTTACTACTCTTGTTCTCCTTTTCGTTAAGATTTTCCAGTATATCATCAAGGTCAAAACTCTTTTTGGCCATATAATCAGAAATAAATCAAACTCAAAAATTAAATAATAGTTGCTTTTCTAACTTTTGCCCGTATCACCTTTCTTCTTAACTTGGCGCTTTTTCAAGAATGATATAAAAGAAAGCGAGTCCTCAAGCATGTTTAAATTGTTGAAAAGGACATAATTTTCTTTCTTGTCACAAAAGTTTGCTAACTTGCTGAAGTCTTCATAGCTATATTTGTACCTGAGATTGTAGCCGGGGAGTCCGTGAAGCCTGAAGTAATTTAACTCACCAAACGCCTTGCTTTTAAAAGGATCTACCCCTATGACTAACTTGTTCTCTTCCGCTATGTGTTTCAATGTCTCGCTGGACCATAATCCACGCGGTTCCCAAACAAAGACAAACTCCCTTTTAATCGAATGGAAAAATGCAGTAAGATTCTCTATATTTTCTTTGCTTTCTCCAAAAGAGGGTGGCGTTTGAAACAAGATGATTTTGGCATTGAGTACATGCGCTATCTGCCTTGTCAACTCATAAGCATCATATACTTCTTTTGTGCTTTTAAAATAGCCAAAATTTTCTGCCCTACCGAAAGGCTTCTTCAATTTTTTATATGTAGGGCTCGACATAGGATGCGTAATTACTTGGAATGCCTTTACAGAAAACTCAAAATCAGGCTTTATACTGTTTGCTTCCTCCCTGAGTTGCCCGGCCTTCTCAATATCCATAGGCTGGTAGAAAGTGCTTTGAATCTCGACTAGCTCAAATTTTTTGAAGTATTTTTCTCTGTTTACAGGAAACCCGCAGCAGCCTACCCTTATATTATTCATAATCCAACATCGCCTTTAAACTTTAAATAAGCGGCAGTAGAAGTGATATAGTTTGCTTATTTTTTTAAGCGGAAGGTCGAAGATAAATTTAAAGTCTGATTATTTATAACGCCGATATCGTTGTATGCCCTGTTTGTGGTCTTGATTATGCAAATTAGTATTATGCTAATTTTATTAGTAATATATAAATATCTTTGCTTACAATATGCAATTATGGATCTAACAAAAAAAGAAAGAGACTGTTTAGTACTAATAAACGAATTTGAATCAGACTTTCCACCAAGGCTTATTGACATTGCCAAAAAAATGAAAGTTCAACCTCCAACAGCATATAATTTAGTTGTGAGACTTGAAAGAAAGGGGCTCATAGAAGAAAACAGAGGCAGCATAATAATTACACAGAAAGGGAAAAGCACATATAGGGATATAATAATGATGCATAGATGTTTTGAGACGCTACTATATAAAGCGGGCATGCCAGCAAACGCTGCATGCAAAGAGGCAGAAAAGGTAGACTATCTGCTTAACACAAATTGCGTGAAGCCATTGCTAAAGTTTATTGGAAATCCTAAAATATGCCCACACGGTAAGCCGATAGTTGTTAATTGATCATTATGCTACCACTTCTTTATAACCAGTTTGCTGTGCTAAATATCCAGATCAACCTGTGGAATCCAACAAATGTGACTTTTGTAGAGGCACTTATCCTTTCTTTTTTACTCGGCATAGTTCATGGTATAGTGCCTGATGAGCATACGTGGCCAATAACCTTTTCTTATGCTGTAGGGAGCTATAGTACAAAGAAGGGGGCAAAAGCGGGGCTTATATTCTCAAGCGGATTTACTTTGCAGAGAGCATTGCTCACCGAACTAGCATACTTTGCACTTATTGGAATATTTACAACAACCTTGGCTTATGGTATAACATATGTTGCTGTTGGTACAGCCATGGCAGGCGTAGGCTTTTACCTCTCTGCACACAACAAATATGCACATTGGCATTACATAGAAGAAAAACTCGGTCAACTTTTTGGTGTTCACAAAAAACATAGTGAGCAACAGAAGAAAGAATTTGAACATAAACTTAACCCACTTGAATCAAATGACGCTTTGCCACAGCTAAAAGAAGTGCCATTAAGGCTTGCATTTCTCCATGGACTTATTGCGGGCTTTGGTTTTGGTGCGTTTGCGCTAATACTCTGCACAGTTATGGTACCTGCTATGCCTAACATGTATGTTGCGTGGCTTCCTGGCTTCTTATTTGGTATAGGTACTATGGTTATGCAAATTGCCTTTGGCGCATTTTTTGGTACTTTCTTGTCAAAAAAGAAAAATTTGTCAAAAGAAGGCATCGCATTTGTATCTAAATATATAAGCAAAAATGTTCTCTTTTATGGCGGCATAGCGTTTGTAATTGCAGGCGCTTTAATACTTGCCTTCCCACAAATTACAAATTTTGGCATCGAAACAGGAATAAAGATTCACAATCTAGACAGCCTAGATATTGGATTCTTTCTTGTTGTGGTAGTAGTAGGGGTAATAGGCATTGCCTCTTATTACCTTGGGATTAGAAAAGCGGTAAAACTAAACTATCAGAATACTAAAAACATTGCCAAGAACTAGAATGTCACACTGTGCAATGTTAACTTTTCTATTTCTGATATCTTTGGGTTGGTTATTTAATCAGCCTTTTCCCATGACTTTGAATCCCAGCAGAATGATTTCCTATAATAATTACCTAAGATGTTGTATCGGCCCCTTCAATACTTATACAAAAATATTTATATAGAGTCAATTTTTTAATTTTTCATCATTTAAATCGATTTTCTTCAGTAATTCAAAAGCTTTCAAAATAACGTTTTTTGTTGCTTCAGAAAGTTTGTATTTTTTAACTTCGCCTTTATTTATCCAAGCAAAATTCTGGTGCTCTTTGCTTAGCTTTACTTTTTCGTCTTCTAAGAGTTTTACTAAAAAGTTTATTTGTGTAGTATCTCTAATCTCCTCTTGCTTTTTTATTTTATATTCAAAAACATAGAAAGGCATTATAATTTTAATTTTGCTCAATCCAGTTTCTTCTTTTATTTCGCGAACTAAGCCACTTTGCGAATCTTCAAAAAATTCTCTTTTCCCACTTGGCAATTCCCAAATCTCTGGAAAAACATCTTCATCTTTGCTTCTTTGCAAAATAAGAACTTTCTCTTCTTTATTGAAGATTGCCCCTCCAACAACGACCCTTTGAATTACTCTTTTGTTTTCCATAAAAATCACCAAAATTATTAACAATTTTTTAATTTCTCCACCTTTGGAAAACCACCAGGTTTATAAGAAAAGAAATTATCTCCTTTTTATAAATGGCGATGGACAGTTGACCCACGTCTATCAATCTCGTTTAACCATTAGCTTAAGGACCTCAATCGCATGCTCTTCGTCTCCACTTGCTTTACTTCGTTGCTTAGATAGCTGTGCATACTTGTCAATATGCCTTGTGCTTTACTCTTTTATAAACCTGATGGTGAAAGGATTCGAATCTCTTATTGGAGTGCTCCCGTCGGGATTTGAACCCGAGTTGCAGGGTTGAAAGCCCCGCGTCCTTGGCCGGACTAGACGACAGGAGCAAATCAAAGGTATTTTTTAATTATCTCTAAAACCTTTTTATGCGTTGCTTTTATTGAACCTTCGCCATTTATTACCTTGAAACCGAACCTCTCCGCAAGTGCCATATATTCTTCCCTCACTTCCCTAAGCTTTTGCTCTTGCTCAAAAAGCTCAAAGTTGAACCTGCTTTCGCTTATCCTCTTTATGCATGTCTCTGGTTTTACATCTAAAAATATTGTAATGTCTGGCATTCTAAACTTCTCGTTTAGCTTAAGTAGCCATTCCCTATCTAAACCTGCTGATGCACCATATGCCAGAGATGAAAACATGTATCTATCACTTATTACTATAAAACCCTTCTTAAGCGCTGGTAATATCTCTTTTTCAAGATGGTTTGCCCTGTCTGCTGCAAAAAGAAGCTGTAATGTTTGGGCTGAGAGATTTAGGTCGCCCCTTAATACAGCTCTTATTATACCACCTATTATATTCTGTGTTGGCTCTTTTGTAAGAAGGACTTTATTTTTCTGCTTAAGGTATTGCTCTAGCATATAGGCCTGTGTTGTGCTTCCCGCACCGTCTAATCCTTCGAAAGCAATAAACAATCCGTTTCTTTTCATTCAATCTAAAAGATATATACAAAAGAATTTATTAATGTTTTATCAAAAATGAAATTGTGGTTCAATGATACTCTCAGATTTTGATCTTTGGAATATGCTGAAAGAAAAAAGGCTCATTATAAAACCATTTAACAAGGAGATAATAAGGGAAAACGGCGTTGATTTGAGACTTGCTGGTGAAGTAGGCTACCACAATCCAATGCTGAGCGAAGATTTTGTTGTGAATCCATCTAAAAAAGAGGATATAGAAAACGAGTATATAGTAGAGAAAAATAAAAAGGAGATAATACTACAGCCAAAACAACAAGTTTTGCTCTCTACTATAGAGTATTTGAAAATGCCCGATAACCTTATAGGGTTTGTAGAGCTTCGCAGCACATGGGCGAGACATGGCTTAATTATGCCTCCTACAATAATAGATGCGGGTTTTGAAGGCACTATAACGCTTGAAGTTTATAATGCTTCTATATACAAGATAAAGCTTAAACCAAAACTAAGGTTTGCACATATAATATTTGCAGTGACTATGAATAGAGTAAAAAATACATATAAAGGAAGCTACAGCGGACAGAAAGGAGTGTTTAGACCAAAGGTAATAAAATAAAAATTACCTTGTAAGGTCGTTTATTTCTTCTTTTGAGGCTTGCTCCTGCTGCGAAGGGCTTGTTGAAACCAATACAACATCGCCAACATTCTTTACGTTCTTATATAGAACGCTCTTTGTTCTCAATATGTTCCTTGGGTCCCCTTTCATGCTCTTCCATGGTATCATAAGAAGCCTGCTTATCTCGCTCTTTTCAAGATCTAGGATAATTCCTTGCACGTCTCCAAGATACTGGCCTGCATCGCTATATATATCCATATGGTACAATTCAGATAGTTTCATTTTAACACCATTGTCGCCTTAAGTATTAATTGAAGGTAATGCTTATAAACCTTTAAGAAGAGCGAATTTAGTGGAATACATCTGACCACCCACAAAGAGAGAGAAAATTGCGAGAATAAAATGCTTGTCAACCTGATAGAAAGCTTCGTTTGCAAGGAAGGGAAGGAGTACTCTATGGTTGAAACCAGTCTATTTCATAATATTCATGTCCACTTTTAGGTAAAAGTATCTGCCTAACTTTGTAATATGTTATTGCTGTTTCTCTGTCTGCAATCGCTATTATAAGCTCGAGCTTTGAATCCTTAGCTTTCTTAATCGCACCAGCAAGCTCCCTTCCTCCTATCTGCTCTTCTTCACCAAGTGATAGCATCGCATATTTTGGCTTATCAAGTTCTGGATTATCTGCCTCACCGCCATGCCTGTGGTAAAGTATATAGTTTATTTCTGTTTCTTTCTCTTCCACCTCGCCAGGTATTGCCAATATAAATGTTTTTCTTACAGAATGTGCTACCCTTATCGCCCTGGCCCACTCAGAGATTAGAAGTTTAGAATTCTTTGGAAAAACGTGCAGAACATGCTTAGAATGCGCCCATTCGCTCTTTGCTGTATTTAGCCCAGGCTTTGCTCCAGGGAAATAAATCCTGAAATGTGTACCAAACTTAAATCCTGTCTTAACTATATAGCCGTTTTCTCGCCAATCCTTATACACTTGGTATAGCATAGGGAATTCTTTTCTCCTCTTCTTTGCATACTTAATAATTTCTTTTGTGTCGTAACCTTTTACAATAAGTTTCTTGTGCTCCATAAGGAATACTGTCTCATATATATCCAATTTATTTAGCTTACCTTTCTCAGGGGCTTTATACGAGCCGAATTGGCCGAGCCAGAATTTTTCATAAAGTTCTCTTCCCTTATCAGGCTCTTTCACTATTGTAACAAGATCGTCAGGAAAGAAAATTCCCTCTACAGTCCATTTTGGCAGCTCTATAGACGAAGAAGGATACCTCTTTATAGGCGTTATATCTGGCTTTCTGTATAATGTATTAGAAGGCTTTGCAACCAATCCACGCTCACGCCAGTCTTTGTATGTAAAGTAGCTTGCCATCAATTTCTTCTTTTTTCTGAAGATCTCAGCAACCTCATCAAAGCCCAGGAGTTTGCCTTTGTATTCACATTCTGCATTTCTTATATCTATTAAATAGAGGGCTTCTTCTGGAAGTAGAAAAAGATTACCTTCTTTCTCGTAGCCAAAAAATCCGCTCTTCAAAATATCTTTTGTAGACTGATCTGCTGCAATTATCTCTCTTTTATTTAAAAACTTAAGTTTCAGCATAAAGATCAGTGTAGACAAATTAATATAATATAGCAATAAATAATAATGTGAGTTATAATTATCAAAATATAAATTTTTAAGTGAGAAAATGCTTGAAGGCACACCTAATATACCGGAGAAGTTAAAATTGATGATGAAGAAACAGGGTTACCATTTTGTTGGAAAACACTCAGCGGCGAAGCTATGCAACTACACTACAAGCAGCCTAAAAAATGGTACAACATGCTACAAAAACCAGTTCTATGGAATAAGAAGCTGGCGTTGTTTACAAAGTGCACCTACGCTTGGATGTGATCTTGCATGCGTCTTCTGCTGGAGGATAATACCTGAGGAGGTTGGAGTAAAGTGGAATGAATTGAACTTTACAGAATGGGATGATCCATCAGATATTGCAGATGGGCTTATTGAGGCGCAGAGGAAAATGCTTACAGGCTATAAAGGCAATGAGAAGGTTGATAAAAAGAGACTCGAAGAAGCAAATGACCCTGCACATGTTACATTTAGTCTTACGGGAGAGCCACTCTTTTATCCTAAAATGAGTGAACTTATCGAAGAGTTTCATAAAAGGAAGATGAGCACATTCCTTGTAACAAATGGGACTTTACCTGAAGCACTTAAAAAATTGAAGACTTTACCAACGCAGCTTTATGTTTCAGTGCAGGCACCAAACAAAGAGGTTTATGAAAAGGTTACAAGGCCCAAGATACCACATGCCTGGGAAAATTTTCTTGAGTTTCTTGATGTTTTCTCAAAACTGAATACAAGGCGCGTATTTAGACTTACACTTATTAGGGGCTTAAATCTTGTTGATGCAAAGGGCTATGCTGAACTAATAAAAAGAGGAAATCCTGATTATGTAGAGGTTAAGGGTTTTGTTTTTGTTGGTGGGGCAAGAAATCCATCGAGGGGCTTAAGCTACGGGCTTATGCCTAATAAAGAAGAGATAATTAACTTTGCAAAAGAGATAGCAGAAGCCTCCGGCTATGTTTTTACAGACTACCACAAACCCAGCAATGTTGCCCTCTTATCCAGAAATGAAGAGGTAGCTTCAAGGAGGTTGATACACTTTGAAAAATAAAAAGAAAAAAGAGGAAGGTGCTCTAAACCTAAAAAGTATCGAAAAGATAGAAGCAGAGGTTGACTACAAAAAGAGGATAAAAAGGATAGAGTACATTTTGGTTAGCATACTCATTGGAAGCGCTGTTGTGTTTGGATTCATTGCTGTAAGTGCAATACTTAATGAAGGGCCCTCGAAATTTTTACAGACAATTGAATCTATAAATCTTTTCTATTATGGCATAGCTTTGCTCCTGGTACTCTCCGCTTACCTACTTAGGTTCCCTAAATGGGAGTATTATCTTAAAAGGTTAAAGGTAAAAATACCAAGAAGAAAAAATTTTGCAATCTACCTTTCCATGTATTCGATGGATATAACGCCAGGGAGGTGGGGAAGGGCTGTTGTATCATATACTATAAATAGGCTTGCAAAAGTAAGGTTTAGCAAAACTTTCCCTGCTGTTGTTGCAGATATTTTTACCGACTTCCTCGGCTTTGCAATTATATGTGTTTTCTTCGCTTTTTTTGTTCATAGATATATTGTCATCTCATTAATAATAACAGCAATACTCCTTCTGCCTTTTCTCTTTCTTTACCATGAAAAACCTTTTGCATACTTAAAATCGAAGCTAAGCAGATTCAAGAGCTTAGAAAGCTTTTTCGAAGTGGGAGATTTGTATTTTAAATATAATAAGATGCTTGGAAGGCGCGCGTATTGGTACTCAATACTTTATACTGTACCTTCTATGCTTCTGAATGGTTTAAGCTTGTATTTTGTAATATTGAGCTTTGGAATAAATGTTGGTGTTGCAAATATACCAACAATCTTATTTATCTTCTCCTCATCGCTCATTTTTGGAATGATAACAGGGATACCTGCAAATCTTGCTGTGACTGATGGTGCGATGATTAGTGAACTTATTGCGTTTTTCGGAAGCGAGATAAGTTTTGGGCTTGCATCAGTTATAACAATATTCTTCCGAATCGCAACCGTTTGGTTTGTTGAGCTGTTTGGATTCATTGCGCTTGTATACACATTTAGATACTGGAGATAGTGTATTTTGAAAGTGATTCTGCTTCTGCAAAATTTGGATTGGAAGGAATTATTAAGGATATTAGCTTGCCCTTAAATCTTTCTGAAATTTTAGAAAGAGTATGAATGTCTGCATAAACTATATCTTCGCTCTCCTTGCCAACATCTGCAAGAACAAGTATCTTTTGTATTATGTTTATCTTCCTCTCTTCTTGTGCTTTGTTTAGCAGATCTATTGCTTCGCCAAGGCTCATGGCCCTATCTTCTTTGTAATTATAGTCAAGAAGGACTAGCGTATGCTGATTGTTTTGGAGATTTTTGTTTATTACATCTATAAAAGAAACAGGCTTGTACTTCTCGCTCCAAAAAGGTATTGTTGTAGTTGGACCAAACCTATATATGTCTAAGCCACTCTCACCAATCGCAGCTGTAAATATAGAAGGAGCGTGGATTACCCTAACAACTATGCCCATTTTCTGCGCAAGGTCAATTATAGTATTGTGGGTAGTAGCTATGAGTGGATCGCCCATAACAAAAATTACCACCATTGCATTCTTTGCATACTCTATTGTAGCCTTTACATTTTCTTCTAAATCAGACCTGCTGAGCTTTGCTATACCTTTGCCTAAAATCTTTTCAAGGTAATTAATGTAGTTGCTGCTTACTCTATTTGTATAAGGATCAAGAAAGAGCTTATCTGCCTTCTTTGCTATCTCAATAGCACGCAACGAAATGTCGCCTTCGGATAAACCCAAGCCTATTAAAAAAAGCAAACCCACACCTTTAATCTCTTATTCCTTCTGGTGTTATTTTTATTACACATTCGCCTTCTGGCATATTTGGTGAATCAACTAGCCTTATGATTCTTTTATCCTCTTTGCCTTTTCTTATATAAAGCCTTGTTGTAGCGGCGTGAGCTATTATGTTGCCGCCTACTGGCGTTGTCGGGTCACCAAAGAGTATTGCAGGGTTGTCCATAACCTGGTTGGTTACATATACCGCAAGATTGTATTTATCCGCTATGCTCTGAAGCCTATGCAGGTGCTGGTTTAGCTTCTGCTGCCTTTCCCCCAATGCACCTCTTCCGACAAACTCGGATCTGAAAAGTGCCATAAGCGAGTCAACCACAATAAGCTTAATGTTCTTCTCTGTAATTAACTTATCTGCTCGCTCTATTGTAAGTATCTGCTGTTCTGTAGAAAAAGTTCTAACAGAAAAGATGTTCTGAAGTGCTTTCTCTGGATCAAGGCCAACCGCCTTAGCCATTGTTGCTATCCTCTCTGGTCTGAAAGTACCTTCTGTATCAACAAATAGAACATTACCTTCAAGCCCACCTTTTTCAACAGGAAGTTGCACATTGACAGAGAGCTGAAAGCCTATCTGTGTTTTTCCAGAAGCAAATCTGCCATATACCTCTGTAATGCCGTTTGTCTCTACACCACCGCCAAGAAGCTCGTCGAAGCTCTTAGAGCCTGTTGTAATTCTTCCGAGAGCCTTTCTCTTTTCGAAAACCTGTTCGCCTGTTTCATACTCTATAGTTGTTGCCTGCTTTGCGGCATCTATTGCCTTCTTTGCTGCATCAACACTTATACCTGTCAAGTCTGAAAGATCATGAGGCGAAGAGGTTGCAACCTTCTCTATAGTATCTATGCCTGCTTCTCTCAGCTTTTCTGCTGTTGCTGAGCCTATACCAGGAAGGTCTTCTAAATCCCTTATACTCTTTTCTTTTTCTTTAGCCATACCCCCAACTAAATTAATATTGGAAAATAAGAAATATAAACTCTTTTGAATGGCTCAATAGTAGCCATAACCTTATATCATGGGTTTTTATTTCTTTTTAGTCAAATTCAGATTAAAAGGAAGAGGCCAGCGCGGTTTCGCATGCGCTGGCAAGGCGACCAGTTTTACCCTTCCCACAGTAGAGAACCCGTATTTATTATAGAACAGTGCAGATTTAAAAATGTTTTCATTTAGTGGAATTTTTCAAAAATATGGAAAGTGATACCTTGCTATTATTAACGCTTGACGAAAAAGGAATTGCCTCTGCAATTATTCTCGCTGTGCTCATACTTTATTTTGGTGGTAGCGAAGGATTGTTCTTTCTCTCCCTTCTTATCTTATTTCTTGTTTTCTCTGCCATAGCAACAAACACAGGCAAAAAGAAGAAAAGAGAACAGGGCTTATATGAAAAATCCAGGGGCTGGAAGAACGTTGTTGCAAATGGCTTGGTACCACTCTTTATTGCGGTGTTATTTTACTTTGCTCAGAAACCTTTTGAAGAAATCCTTGTATTTGGCTATATTGCTAGTATAGCCGCGATAACCGCAGACAAATTTGCAAGCGAGATAGGGGTTCTCGACGGCACACCCATTATGCTGCTCACGCTCAAGAGAATAAAGAAAGGCACTTCTGGTGGCGTAACTGCGCTTGGCTTGGCTGCAAGCTTCGTTGCCGCATTATTAATTGCACTTACCAGCTTTGCTATAAGCCCAAACCTCATTGCATTTCTAATAGTTCTTTTCTCAGGCTATATGGGCAATATTGTCGATTCTGTTCTTGGCTATTATGAAGAAAGGGGTTTTGGAAACAAATTTACAACTAACTTAGCATGTGCTCTCTCAGGCTTTGTTATTTCTTTTATCCTTCTTGCGCTAGCCGGGATTTGAACCCGGATTGCGAGCTTATTCCAAGCTTGGGAAGCTCGTATCGTAACCAGGTTGGATCACTAGCGCATTATATAAAATAAATAGGAAAAGGATTTTTATGCGTTAAGCTTACCTTATGTATGTCATGTTATCCTTTGGCGGCTCTGCGCCCTTCATAGCTTCTTCTATTGTCTTCATCAGCTTCTCTGTTTCTTTTTTAACAGATTCTAAATCTGAAAGGTCTATGCTTATTCCAAGTATAGAAGAAAGCTTCTCCAAAACAGCCTTTGCAGCATTTGCATCTACTTCTACTAAACCCGTCTCTCCCATCAAGCATGCCGCATCTATTTTATGCTTCTTTGCAAACTCTATTATAAGACCTGCAGAACCCCATATAGTACCGCTTGCAACACCGAATATAATGCCCTTTTCTTTCAAACTATTTATCTGTTCGTCTGTTGTTGCAACACCGAAAACCCTCGGATTCTGAACATAATGATCAGCTATGTTGTACCCGCCAACGGTTATGATCCTTTTGCCACCTAGCGACTTGAAGAACTTTACTATTTTTTCATTAACCTCGTATTGGCCTTCGGGGGTAACAGCTTGAGTGTCGCCAAGAAGTATTACTATATCGCTTTCTTTTTTCTTTGTATTCTTCCAATAGTAAAATCTATTGTTTACCATTCTACTTTTCCCGTTAGGAAGCATTATCACTTGATGCGGAAACGAAGAAGAGTATAAAGTAGCAAACTTCTTTGCCTTGAGCTTGTTCTTAAGGTGTTCAGCAACTAAGCTCCCAACACTACCGATACCAGGCAGCCCCACCACCAAAATAGGGTTGTTTAACTTTACTTTTTTGTAGTATATTTTTGAGCCTTTCATTGAGATTCGCTCTCCATTTTTTTAAGTTCAACAAAACCTTGGGTTATCTCCTTTCTTAAAATCTCCTCCGCTTTCTTTATCTTCGACTCTGCTGAATGGTAATCTATATCTTCTGCAGATAGTTTATAATGCGGTGCACCAAGATATAAAACCTCTACCCCTAGCGCCTTTACTTTGCTCAATGCAGCTTTGATAATATCTATGCCTCTCTCTGTATCGTAATCTTCTATCTCCGCAATATAATTGACTCTATACCTCCTTGGCCTAATGTTCTTTCTTACTATCTCAATAAACTTGCTTTTGAACTCGGGATCTATTGTTCCTATATCCTCTCCGCTTATTATCGCTTCTATAACGTCAGAATAATTCTGGAACTTCTGCGCAAGCGCAGCCTTTATCTCTTCTTTTTTATTTTCCCTTTTTGACTCGCCAAGAGCCTGTTCAAAAAGTTTTTCAGACCTTTTCTCAAGATTGTATTGACTTATCTTATCCTTTTCCTCTTTTTTGCTCACTTTTTTGAGTGATAAATCAATTGCTTTTTTCTCAGGATCAACAAATACAACTTTTGCAACACGTTGCTGTCCTTCTTTTATGAATTCGTGTATATTTTTAATCCAACCGGGTGCAACCTCTTTTATAGGAAGGTACGCATCTAAATTATATTCTACTAAATCACAGTATGCTCCGAAAGGCATTATCTTCTTTATTCTAACGATAACTAGCTCGCCATTTTCAGGAAGCTTCTTTGGATATATCATTTGATCAACGCTTTATTTCAAGCTTCTTTTTTGTTCTGCCTCCACCAAGCACACGTTCTACAGACTTATTGCATACAGTACATGTAAGTATGACCTTCTGCTTTTTACCCAGTTTTTTGGTGTGAGGCTTTGGCTCTACACTACCTACATGTCCTCTTATTGCTCTTTCGTGCCTTCGCCTACCTACATTAAGCCATCTCTCTGGCTTTTTTGAATAAAGCTTTACCGTATGCAATGTGTGCTTTCTACAATATGGGCAGTAAGCCATTATTTCTTTTGGAATTTTCATAATCTCACTTCTTGCTTGCTAAACCAATTCTCCTATCTTGTTTTGAAGTATGTATTCAATTTCTTTGTTGTCATCTATTTCTATTATTTGATCTTTTGAGAAAGGACCTATCTTATTACCCTCTGGTGTTATTATTTCTGGTATGTCTAAGTTTATCTTTATTCTTTTTGCCTGCACAACTTTTGTTTCTTCATTCATTATTGCTTTTATTTTCTTAAACAAATCTTCCTCAGACTTTGGTATAGGCTGCGGTAATTGTTTATTATAAGCAAGATATATTAAAACCTTTTGTGTGCGCTTTTCCTTAAGCTGCTTTACTAGCTTTGTAAAGTTTTCCAGATACTGCTTGCTTTCCATGCTTGGATTATTCTTTAGACTTTCTATTTCCTTATCTATCCGCTCGTAGAAATCTACAGGTAACGGTAGCAATTCGCCTGTCTTCCTTTCAGCTTGAAGCTTGCTGAAAATTACTTCTGGTGTTATTTCCTCCATTTCACTCATTAATTTTATTTATAAAAAAATATAAAAAGAAGTCAATAGACCCCATACTTCCACTAATCTCTTTAGTTTTACTTTATTATAAATTACCTTATTAATATAACTTAGTTATTAATAACAACAGTTGAGCTTGAAAATAGCGGAAGTAAGGTCTCTTAATTAGCGAGGGATGGATTTGAACCATCGTTCTCCGGGTTATGAGCCCGGCGGGCACTCCAGACTACCCTACCTCGCTATAAAATCAATGAGCAACAGTATTTCCTTTTTCTATAAGTCGTTGAGCATCTTCTTTGCTTATTCTTACCAGATTTCCACCACAGTCGCACTTAAACTTCATCTCAACCGCAGTGTCAAAAGGGAAGAGAACCCTGCTCTTTTCAAAGCACGTATCGCAAATGAAGAAGTCATTACAATCATCAGGCAACTTGTATTTGGCCGATTTGCTACTTTCTGAAATAGTTCTTTTTACCTTTTCTATATTGTTTGCGTTGATATACCATTTGAAGGTCAGCCAACCGTTCTTATCCTTCAAAGTGTCATACTTTGTTATGCCATAGGTATTAAGGGTATTAAGGATCCTTCTCACTTCATTTATCTTTATGTCTAGCTTGCTTGCAAGCTCTTCGTCGCTCAAAGGTTCGTTAAGGGTAGATAGTATGTCTATCGCTTTTCTTCCAACATTCTTTATTATATAATCAGAGAAATCCTTATTATTTATCATCTCATCAATAAACTTTACAGTCTCTACAGTGTTTTTTGCAACCTGCTCCTTTAATCTGTTTACTTTTTGTAGCTTTTTTGTGTTTTTTATGCCTTTGTTTGCTTTTTTAATCTGCATATGTCTAGCTTTTGAAGCTAGTTTGGCCTTCGCCACCTTCTTCTTAGCTACTTTTGTAGGCCTGGTAAGCCTAGCGGTTTTACCTATCTTGCCCTTATTTTTTGCTTGGATTTTCACTTTTGGAACTTGCTTATAATAACCAGCCATAAGCATCACCATCAATAAAATTATGCACAATTTAATATAAATATATTCCTATTTACAGAGTAAAATAAAGAAAAATAAACAGAAAAAACATTTCTTAATTCTTTTTTTGTTCAAAACGGGCCCGAGGGGATTTGAACCCCTGACTTACTGGTTAAGAGCCAGTCACTCTGACCAAGCTGAGTTACGGGCCCAAGTGTTATTTTTATTGCTTAAGCTTATATTAATTACTTTTCACTTTTATATCTAACTTTTTAATCGATTTAAGTATCTTTTCCTTATTTCTTCTATCAGACGCAATTATTAACTCCTTCCTATCCTTCTCTAAGCTCTTTATAATAGGAGAGAGATCTTCAATATTCCCAAGCTTCTTTTTATCTCTATTCAAAATTGGTATCTTTTCTGTTATAAACCTTAGCTTATCTTTAGACACAATAAATTCGTCTTCCCTTAAGCCTGAATATTTAATTATTGCACTTTCAATCTCATTTATCTCTGGTGCAGCCTCTATGCTTCCAACAAATACCCTTTTGAATAGCTTTCTTTCGAGCAATCTGGCAATAAGTTTGTTTGATACTTTTGAATTTGCGAGCTTTGTTATAAGTTCAAAATCCCTCATAGAAGGATACTCTTTAATATCAAGCTCCTCATTTTCAATTGCAAGCCTTACCGCTTTTTCAAGCATACTGTTTGCTATAACAACAGCATGGTGGTGATAAACGGTGGTTGACATAAAATACCTTGCTAGAAGGAGTGATTCTGCAGGATGCAGGCCTTGCTCATATACCGCTAGGCGATCTTTATAAAGTACCATTTTGCTCTTTATCTGTTGATAATCTATAATACCATAGGTTGTGCCAGTATAATATGCATCTCTTAAAAGATAATCAAGCCTGTCCGAGCCAAGCGAAGCGGTTACTATCTCACCATTTAGTTTTCCTGAGAGCTTTTTAATTATATTTTCTACATCTAAGCTGTTGTCCTCTAATACTTCTTTTATCTCTCCTTTAGTTATTAGCCTTTTGCCAATCTCTTCATGATTTGTATGTAAATATTTTTTGAGTATAGGATCAGAGGTGTGTGAAAAAGGACCGTGACCTATATCATGAAGTAAGCCAGCAACCGCAAGCATCTCAACTTCTTCCTCTTCAAGACCCATTTCTTTAGCTATCTCTTTAGTAATGTGCATTGTGCCGAGAGAGTGTTCAAATCTCGAATGCGTAGCCCCAGGATAGACAAGATAAGCCAGACCTGTTTGCCTCACATATCTGAGTCTTTGCATCTCTGGCGTATCAAGGAGCATCGACTCTGCAGGAGTGAGTTCTATATTGCCAAATATTGCATCTTTTATGAACACCTACTCACAACTTTTTATGAAGTTTTTAATCATAATATCGAACTTCTTTCCTATTGGCGAAAGCTCATAACTCACATGCACAATGGGCTTGTTCACCTTTATTATCCTGTTCAAATCAGTTGGCGTGGCAGATACTACAACATCACATTTTGCGTTGTTAATGACTTGCTTCAATTCATCTATTTGCTTTTTGCTATAGCCAAGTGCAGGCAGTATCTTCTTAATATTGTATTTTTTGTAGGCCTCTTTTATTGTACCTACTGCATATTTTTCTGCATCTATAATCTCCTTTGCTCCATAATTCTTAGCAGCGACTGTCGCAGCTCCAAATTTCATATTACCATGTGTTACTGTGGGTCCGTCTTCTATAACGAGGACCCTTTTACCTCTAATCTTCTCTTCATCTGCACTTATGACAGAGTTAGCAAAAATAATCTTTGCCCTGCTATTTATCTCTCTAAGATTCTTCACCAATCTTTCTATTTCAAGCTTTGTTGCAGAGTTTATTTTGTTTATGAGTAGTATGTCAGCCATTCTGGCAACAGTCTCACCAGGATAGTAATTTAATTCGTTCCCAGCACGAAGAGGATCCGCTACAGTTATCATCAAGTCAGGTTTTATAAACGGTGCATCATTATTTCCACCATCCCATATAATAATATCTGCCTCTTTTTCTGCGCTTCTTAGTATTTTTTCATAATCTACGCCAGAATAAACAATTGTGCCTTCCTTTATGTGTGGTTCATAGTCTTCCCTTTCTTCTATTGTGCATTTTTGCAAATCAAGGTCTTTTAAATTTTCAAATCTCTGCACAGCCTGCTTGGCAAGATCACCATATGGCATAGGGTGCCTTATCACCACTGGTTTCTTCCCGTATTGTTTAATTAGCCTAGCAATATAGCGTGATGTTTGGCTCTTCCCAGAGCCTGTTCTAACAGCACATACCGCTATTACGGGCTTTTTTGACTTGAGCATTGTTCTCTCCGGTGCAATCAACCAAAAGTCAGCACCATGTGCATTAGCTATGCTTGCTTTATGCATAACCTCTTGATATGGTAAATCACTGTATGCCTGCACACAAATATCTGCTTTATACTTATCAATAAGTGTGCCGAGCAGCGATTCATCATAAATTTTTATACCTTCTTTATACTGCTCTCCGGCAAGCTCGCGGGGATATTTTCTATTAGATATAAATGGTATTTGATTTGCTGTGAATGCAACAACCTCATATGCTCTATTCCCCCTAAAAAGAACATTGAAGTCATGAAAGTCTCTTCCTGCGGCGCCAAGTATAATTACTTTCTTTCTGTTTGCCTTATCCATTCCACCACAAATAATACTTGAAATTAAAAATATAATTAGCTTAAACCAAACTTTGCGCGCGCTTCTTCTTTTACCTTTGATATCTCCATAAAGTCATTCATTATTGATTGATTGTAAAGTGCTTCTACTTCTATGATCCCACTAAACAACTGATGCACAGCATCCTTGTAGGTTCTGTGTTCACGAGTATCTATAACTATTGTAACATTCCTGAATGCCAAGTTATTTTTGATATCATTTAATTGAAGGGCGATGTGCTTTCTTTTTGGATTATTATATATCTTTTTCACGATTTTGAGCCATTCAGAACTTATCTCCTCCTTGCTAAGCCCAAACCAGTAATGAAGCACCATCCAGTATACTTTGAAGAATCTTACGCTATCAGTTACTACAAATATCTTGTTGTTTGGTGAAAGGTCAATGTAATCTTTCGCAAATAGGATATTTTCTCCAGTCGTACGTGACCTATCTTCGATCTTTACCTGCACATTATCCCCTAGAAGAGGTTTTAGGTACTCTGCCATTGTTCCTGCCTCTGATTTTTCAGGGAACTTGAGGTTTGTATGACCACCGCAAAGTACGACAACGTCTATCTTTTTCTTCTTGGTAAAGGCTAGAAACCTATCAAGGTATCCTCTGTATTTCTTCATTGAAGGGTCAAAAAGACCGAAACCAAATAATGTCGCATAATTTGTCACGAAATCACCACCTAATACTGATTGTAAAAGCAATCATTTACTATTACAAACTTACAAACAAAATATATATAATTAGATACTTTATCAGATTAATATCCACTTTTGTTGAATAGGGTAACCGAATCAAATAATAACCAATATGGACTATTGCTACAAAGAAAGCCAAATTAGGTATATATAAGGCATAGCTATATGCAATATGCATAATCTTTTTATACAGCCTTTTTTCGTCGATAAAGTATCCTCAAAAGGTTTAAAAGGTTTGAATTCTAAATAAATCTAACGGCCAGTGTAGCCAATTAGCTGATCTTTATGGCGAATGCTGAAGAGGAATATAATGCATCAAAGATAGTGGTATTAGAAGGTGTGCAAGGAGTTCGAAAAAGGCCAGCAATGTATATAGGTTCTACAGGTTCAAGCGGGGTTTTACATTTGCTTTTTGAGCTTATAGACAACGCGGTTGATGAAGCAATGGCTGGCTACTGTAAGAACATTACAGTGCACCTTATGCAAGATGAAACGGGCGATATAGCTGAAGTGATAGACGATGGTAGGGGCATACCTATTGATATTATTCCAAAGTATAACAAAAGTGCACTAGAGGTGGTAATGACATCGCTCCACTCTGGCGCAAAGTTTTCAAACGAGGTTTACAAAACAGCAGGCGGATTACATGGCGTTGGACTTACTGTAGTAAATGCACTCTCTGAATTTGTAGAAGTTAGAATAAGAAGGGGAGGCAAAGAGTATATGCAAACTTTTAGCAGGGGCGTTCCCACCTCAGAGCTTAAAGAGATAGGTCCTGCGACAAATACGGGCACAGCGATAAAATTTAAGCCAGATAAGGAGATTTTTCCGTCGCCAACCTTCGATTCTACAGCACTTAAAGAAAGACTTAAATACACGAGTTTTCTTAATCCTGGGCTAAGAATCTTCTTCATAGATGATAGATTTGGCACGCACGAAGAAGAAACCTATTATTCAGAGAATGGATTGTTAGACTTCTTGAAAGAACTAAACAAAGGAATAACTACAATAACAAGTCCAATATATTTCAAAAAAACCGTTGAGCAGAATATAATGGAGTTTGCAATGCAATACAACAACAGCTATGATGAAAAACTAGAATCTTTTGTAAATAGCGTAAAAACAGAAGAAGGAGGAACTCACGTAATAGGCTTTAGGGCAGCGTTGACAAGGGCGATAACAAATTATATAGAAAAGAACAAAATGCTGAACGGAAAAAAAGAGATTAAGATAAACGGTGACGATGTAAGGGAAGGTCTTACTGCGATAGTAAGCATAAGAATACCAAACCCTGAATTTGAGGGCCAGACAAAAGAAAAGCTCGGCAATACTAAGATAAAAAGTATCGTAGAGACAGCATTCTATTCGCTTTTTTCTCAATACCTTGAAGAGCACCCTATCGATGCGCGGGCAATAGCAGAGAAGGCAATAAATGCGGCTGTAGCTAGGGAGAGTGCAAGAAAAGCTAGGGAGCTTGTTAGAAAGAAGAGTATATTTGATGGCTCTGTACTCCCGGGCAAGCTTGCCGATTGTATAAGTGCAGATCCAGAGAAGAGTGAGATCTTCATAGTTGAGGGTGAAAGTGCAGGTGGTTCAAGCAAACAAGGCAGAGACAAGATGACACAGGCGGTATTACCTTTAAGAGGAAAGATTCTTAATGTTGAAAAAGCGACAGATGAAAAAATATTTGAAAATGCAGAACTTCATGCAATGGTTGCCGCTTTTGGCACCGGAATAAAAGACACATTCAATGTTGAAAATATAAGGTATAAAAAGATAATAATAATGACTGATGCGGATGTAGATGGCAGTCATATAAGAACGTTGCTTCTGACCTTCTTTTACAGATATCTAAGAAAGATTATAGAATTGGGTTATGTCTATATAGCACAGCCTCCTCTTTATAAGGTATCAAAAGGAAAGGAGGTTTATTATTGCTATTCGGATGCTGAACTTAATGAAAAGCTAAAAGAATTGGGAAGTGATGCAAATGTGCAAAGATACAAAGGTCTCGGAGAGATGAATCCGGAGCAGCTCTGGGAGACAACAATGAATCCTGAGAAGAGAATGCTTAAAAAGGTATATATAGCAGACGCAGAGAGGGCAGATAAGCTCTTTTCAATATTGATGGGGATGGACGTAAGTGAGAGAAGAAAATTCTTAGAAGAGCATGCGAGTGAGGTTGCATTCCTAGATGTGTAAGGTGTATAGATGGAGAAGATAATTCCAACTCAGCTTGAAGATGAATTGCAGTCAAGCTACATAGACTATGCAATGAGTGTAATAATAGGAAGGGCTATTCCTGACGCTAGAGATGGTCTTAAACCTGCACAGAGAAGGATACTTTATGCGATGTATAATATTAACAACCTCCATAACCAGCCAACAAAAAAGAGTGCAAGGGTTGTTGGAGAGGTTATAGGTAAGTATCACCCACATGGTGATATCGCTGTTTATGATGCTTTGGTGAGGCTTGCCCAGGACTTTGCCATGAATCATGTTCTTGTTGAAGGTCAGGGAAACTTTGGCTCTATCGATGGAGATCCACCTGCAGCAATGCGTTATACTGAAGTAAGGCTCACAAGCTTTGCTGAAGAGATGCTCGCTGATCTTGATAAAGATACTGTTGAGTTTGTACCTAACTTCGATAACACTGAAAAAGAGCCAGTAACATTACCATCTAAGATTCCAAATCTGCTTGTAAATGGTGCATCTGGAATCGCTGTTGGAGTTGCAACAAGTATACCGCCGCACAACCTGATAGAGGTGTGTGACGCTATAATATACACAATAGAGCACGAAGATGTGACAGTAGACGATCTGCTTAAAATAATAAAAGGGCCTGACTTCCCTACAGGCGGCATAGCGCTCATGTCAAACAATGCTTATAATGGCTACAGATACGGCAGGGGGCAGGTGACAGTAAGGGCAAAGGCAACAATCGATGAAAAAAAGAATGAAATAGTAATAAGTGAGATTCCATACAATGTAAATAAATCAGAGCTTATCAAAAACATAGTCGAGCTTGTAAAAGAGAAGAAAATAACTGGCATATCTAACTTAAGAGATGAAAGCGGAAAAGAGGGCGTGCATATTGTTATAGAGCTAAAAAACGGCGAGAGCGGCGATAGTGTGCTCAATGCACTCTACAAGCACACACAGCTTGAAGTGACTTTTCCTATAATAAACCTTGCAGTTATCGGCAAGAGTCTTAAGAATTTCAATATTCTGCAGCTTGTCCAGACATTTATCAATTACAGAAGAGAGATAATAAAGAGAAGAACAACATTTGAGCTAAATAAAGCAAGTGAAAGGGTGCACATACTTGATGGCCTTATAATAGCAATATCAAACATCAACGAGGTTGTCAAATTAATAAGGGAAAGTGCCTCAGTAAGCGATGCAAGGGCAAAGCTCATAGCATCTTTTTCGCTCAGCGAGAAGCAGGCTAATGCAATACTTGAAATGAAGCTTAGCAGGCTTACACATTTAGAATATGATTCAATAAGCAGTGAGCGCTCGAGCCTTTTGGAAAAGATAAAGTACTACAACGAAGTTTTATCAAATCCAAAAGAAGTAGATAAAATAATAATCAACGAAACAGCAGAGATAAAACAGAAATATGGAAGGAGCAGGAGAACAAAGATAGTTGAAGTAGAAGAAGAGGAGATAGAGCTGAAGGAAGAAGATTTGATAAGCAACGAAAGAACAACTGTAATATACACGAATACTGGTTATATAAAGAGAATGAGTCTCGATTACTACAAAGAACAAGCCAGAGGCGGCAAAGGAATTATCGCCATAAACCTTAAGGAAGGCGACTATGTCAAGCAAATAATGACATGCAATACAAAGGATTATCTGCTCTGTATATCTGACAAAGGACGCGCATACTGGCTTAAGGCTTACAGAATACCAGAAGGAAATCGCTATTCTGAAGGAAAGAGCATAGTAAATCTGCTTAATCTGAAAGAAGAGAAGATAATAGTCTTATTCCCATTGCGTGACCTTGAAAATTCAAACATAGTGCTACTAACAAAGAAAGGCTTAGTAAAGAAGATGAGCGCAAGGCTCTTTTCAAGACCTAGGTCAACAGGCATAGCAGCAATTACACTTAGAGAGAATGATTCCATTGTTGATGCCATATCGTACATTAATGAGAAATACTTGTTTATAATGAGTAAATTGGGCAAAGCTATAAAGTTTGAAGAAAAAGAGCTAAGACAGGTGGGTAGGGGTGCAATGGGAGTAAGAGGCATAAAACTTGCAAGTGGCGACGAAGCCAAGAACGTAATAGCAGCTGGTGATATTGGTTATATACTGACAGTTACAGAAAACGGATACGGCAAGCTTACTGAAGTAAGCAAATACAGGGTGCAAAGGAGAGGTGGTATGGGCGTTCTAAACATCAAGGTTACCGAAAAAACAGGCAATGTTGCAAAATCTATATTCTTAAGCGGCGAAGCAAATGTGGTTTTGATAAATTCAAAAGGAATAGCAATCTCGTTTGATGCATCAAGTATAAGGATAACAGGAAGAAATGCAAGCGGAGTAAGGCTTATGAAGCTTGATGAAGGTGCAAAAGTTATAGACGCACAGATCTTTACATAACGTTTTCATTCCCTCCAGAACTTCCTGTATTTTATATAATTTTTTTGTGCTTCTATTAAATCTATGAGAAAGTACTTGTAATCACTTCTTACCATTTTAAGTATTTTTGCAGCTGTTTTTACACCTATACCATATGTTGAAAGTGCGACAAGCGCCCTTTTACCATATTCATTTATTAAATCTGCGCAAGTAAGGCTCTCAGAATAGTACTGCCTTTCTTTTTCAGACAATTTTTCACTTTTTTTCACCTTTTCTATACTCTCCATATACTCCTCTTTATATACAGATACCATATTGCTCCCACATGCTGGGCACTTTATCTTCTCACCTTCTTTTAGCTCGCTTAAGATTTTGGAAAACCTAAATCCGCAAAAGGTGCATAGTAGCTCAACCTTCTTCCCCTCCATGCCCTCTATAAACTGTTTAAGTTCGCTGCTTCCAGGAGTGACTGGCAGAAGAAGCTCTTTGTAATAATATGCTGACCTCAGCACTTCATTTGCAAAAGGGCTCAGTTCGCCGAAATCGTAAAATTCAAAACGCAGGCTTCCTGTTCTAAGCGAGCTAAGAAATTCGTTTACATGTTCAACGTCATAATAATTCTTGTATAGGTCCCTTACAACTTCCTTATAAATTTCACTTCCTTTGTAAAGTTGGATAAGTTTATCAGCAATATTTCTTGTAATGGTTGCATTTTTTTCAATTATGCCGAAAAGCTTTGCAGTTTGTATGAACTTATATCTGAAAAGCTCTGACTGTGCAATAATTGCACTGTTATTTATTAGGTTTTCTATATTGAATTCTTTTAGAATACTCAAATCTCTTTTGATATTCGGCCTTTTCTTTGCAAGGCTAGTGTCTAATATAATTGCATAAGGCGTCGACTTTATTGTAATAGTACCTGCATCAGCAGTAAAAATGCTACCTATTATCTTGCCTAAAAAGTCATTAGCAAGCTTTCCTAGTGGCGAATAAATTATTACATAATCTTCTCTTATCTCTACAGGTATTGTACCACTCTTGAACCTGTAATACTTGTTTTGCTTTTCAAAGAATAAGCTTATCTCTTTACTTAGTTCATTGCTTATATTTTTCTCTATAAAGCTTATCTCTTCTTTTTCTAAAAGATTTCCTACAGCATTAGCAACCTCAAACGAAACAGGAATATCTTCACCTTCCCAATCGGGAATAGCAGCTTCTATGCTTGTTGAAGGCTCAACATAGATTACACCTTTATCTATACTAACAACATGCCATGGTAAGCCTTTTGCTATAAAGTCTGAGCCTTCATCTATATAATTTGCAACGAACCTTTCATCAAGCGATGAAATTATCTTATTAGTAGTAATATTTTTCACAATAAATCTTGAAACGTCCGGTATCACACTTATATTATTTATAAAATATTTTAGAGTTCTCGAGCCTCTTAGTATGAAGCCATTAGCACGCTTTATAATATGCTGTTCTTCAAGTGTTTTGAGTATTCCTTCAAGAGTTTCTTTTTTAAGATCAATAAAAGGTCCTGCCCTTGAGAAAATCTTTATCACCTTGCTTTCACTTATACCATTATATTCAAGGGCGATTGAAGCAATCTGATTGGCCGCAACATCAGCAGGGTTTCTTTCCATACTATTCTTTTCAAGCCTCCTTTCAATGGAGAGCCTTGCAATAGTTCCTGATTCTAATGCATCGATAACACTTCCCACTATTACGGTGCCTTTAGCTTCACCCTTAATGCCATGTCCACTTCTTCCAACCCTCTGAATAAGTCTTGTTACCTGTTTCGGGGAGCCGTATTGCATCACAAGATCAACATCCCCTATATCTATGCCGAGTTCCAAAGAACTAGTTGCAATAATGCTTTTTATTTCACCTTTCTTAAAAGCATCCTCCACCTTTATTCTTTCTTCTTTGTCGAGTGAACTATGGTGAATTGCAACAGGTCCGAATTTATATATATTTGATAAGTGTATTATTTTGCTTCCAAGCGACTCTGCAACCTGCCGCGTATTCACAAAAAGTATACTCTTCCTATTTTCTTTTATAAGTGAAATAATTCTTTCTATCCTTGCGATTGATTCTTTATCAAGCGAAAACTTTTCTCTCAGCTCCTTGTAATTATATATCGGCTCATTTGGCATCTCTACCTTTAATGAAAAGTTCTTCTCACCGGCGTCTTTTATTATTTTGTACTCTCTTTTGCCAAATAAGAAGATCGCAGCCTCATCAAGATTGCCTACAGTTGCACTTACTCCTATCCTCTGAAATTCACCAGCAATTTCGACAAGCCTCTCCAATGCAATAGAGAGCTGAGCGCCTCTCTTTGTGTGGTATAACTCATGTAGTTCATCCACGATAACTGTTTTAACATTCCTTAGGGCATTTCTAAATGACTTTGTGATTAGTATAATTTGCAGTGTTTCTGGAGTTGTTATTAGAAGCTGGGGCGGCTTTCTTGTCTGTGCACTTCTTTCTTTGCTAGGCGTGTCCCCATGTCTCACAGCTATGCTTATCCCAAACTTATTGCAAATATCCTCAAGCCTTCTTAGCAAATCTCTGTTGAGTGATCGAAGCGGTGTAACATAAATAGCTCTTATTCCAACAGAAGGCTCCTTTCTAATCTTTTCAATTATAGGGAGTATAGCGGCTTCTGTTTTGCCTGTTCCTGTTGGGGCGGTTATTATGCAGTTTTCCCCGCGTTCAACCTCACCTATTGCACGCTTCTGTATCTCGCTAAATTCTTTGAATTTTGATAAGAAATACTCATAAACCTCTTTTTTATCTTCAGGCAAAAGACCACTAACCAAAGAAGTTAATAATAGCACTACCAAGAGAGTTCCTTCTTTCATTGTTTACAGAATAGCTAACGTTAAGAGCTACTCTTAAGCCTAGCGGAATACCAGTTATTATAGTGCCGTTCTGATAGCACGTTGCTGTGAGGCTTGCATTTGCACCAGGCGCAATGCTAACGTTTGCAGGTGTTTGTTTGCCTTTTCCAATAAAGCAGTTTACACTGTTTATTGTAACACTACTGTTAATGATGTTCTTCAGAGTAAAGTATATCTGGCCATTCGCAAACTTTACGTTGCTGCAGCTAAAGTTTTCAACATTGCAATAGTTTGTAAAACCAGAAGAGAAAATAAACGAGCTTCCATTTGCACCAAGCTCTTTAAGCAGATTTATATTTACAGGCACAGCAGAGATTATTGCGCTTTGGTTAACAAGCGAGAAAAGGGTATAGTTATATGGTACTATAAATGTGCTTGTTCTCACAAGGCCAAACTGACCTATCTTATGCGACGCTTGAAATATGTATGTACTGCAATAGCTCTGGTTGGTTACGTTTGTTATTATACCATAGCAGACAAGGCTTACTGGATTTTGATTAATGCTTGGCACAATAACAGCATTCGAGTATGCTAAAATCCTTGCAGCGGATGGTGAATTTGTTGGGAAATAATATGCCTTATAATCAGCAAGTAATGCTGTATTGTTTGGCATGAAGCTTTCCATTTTGGTAAATGCAGGATTGCTTGGCAATGGATTTGTATAATTTTTATCAATAAGGTCTAAGCATACACCATTCTTATATACAATATTCTTTATCCAGCCGTTAGAGTACCAGCTGCATAGTGTTATATTTTTTCCAAGTTCTGCAAACGTAACATTATTACCCTTAACCTCTTTTTGTGTATAGCTTGCATTTACTGCTTGTAATGCGCTAAGTATCGCATTTTGGTTTATGCTTCCTCTAAGCCATATTGAGTAAATAGAGCTGCCGTTTGAATAGTTTGCGTAAGCAACGCCTATCTCACTTATATAATTATGTGCAATCCCAATTAGTGAAGTAAAGAGTGTATATGGTAGGTTAAGGTCTGCAAAACTTAGTTCACTAATTGAATAATTATAATTTAGAAATGTAGCAACAAGTGCTCCTATAGAAGTAAGATTTGCCTCCTCCAAATATATAAGACCATTTGAACTTATTGGTGCATAAGCTTCTAATGCCTGCGGTGCCCTTACATTTATAAATGTAGTAGCAACCGCTTTTGACCTATCAATTATCGGGTAAAGCTTTGCAGGATCTGCTATTGCAGTTACATTATATGTACCATTTGTGTTGGGAGTGAAGTTAAAGTAAAAAACAGCTTCCTTCCCGCTTGGTACCGTAAGGCTATACTCTCTGCTTGCATTTCCATTTACTAAAACCTCAAATCCCATTCCCTTTATGTTGCTGCTTCCTATATTGTCAACAGTAATTTGTATTGTTGCCTTTTGGAACGGAAAGATTGTGCTGTTGCTGCTTGAAAGCTTTACATCTAAATTTACAGGTGGCTGGTAAGTAAATCTAATATAAAGTGCCACTAAAACCACGGCGACAAAGAACACTAATATAAGATAATCTATTTTATTCATTTTTCTCAACCTACTGGCTTATTGGCTTGTTTTTTAGCTCATTCACCGCTTCTTTTACCTTGTTTATTACATTATTAAATTCTTCCTTAAAAAGATTGTTTGCCCACGCTTCAACATCATACTTATCTCCTACCCCTGGCATTTTGAAGTAAAATTTTCCTTGGCTGTTTTCGATAATACCTAATTTTTTGAACCTGAGCAGGTGGTATCTAAGAGTCTTCTCGTTTATATTCTGCCAATTATTATTTATATATTCCGTTAGCTCAGCGATATTTGGGTCAAGCTTCTTTATAAACTGGAAGTAAAGGAGTGCATCAAGCACAGCAATAGCACTGAGCCTTGACTCGCCTGGATTAATGATGCCAAGAGATAAAGCAAGCCATCTTGCTATTGAACGCCTTGTCTCAAGCACCTCTTTGGTAAGCCTCATATCCCTTAGCGTTATCTCGTTTTCTATAAGCTCAGCTTCGTTAAGCATAACCGACACCAAAAATATATGTATATACAAATTTAAATTAGTTGAGCCTACTCTTATATAATGGAAATTTATGTTGGCACCTCAGGCTGGATGTATAGCTGGAACAAAGAAGGCAGCCTTGAATGGTACATAAACAACTCAGGCTTAAATGCTGTAGAGCTTAATGCAAGCTTCTACAGGTTTCCATATCCAAACCAAGTAAAGCACTGGGCAAGCATTGGGAGCAGCATATCCTGGGCTGTTAAGGTAAACAGGCTTATAACCCACCAATATAAGCTTAGCGAGAATAGCTACAAACTTTTGGAGAGGTTTCTAAACTTGTTTGAGCCCCTTGACAAGCATATAAGATATTACCTTTTCCAGCTTCCACCTTTTATAACGCCAAATATAATAAAAAACATAGAGCCCCTGCTTAAGAAATTTGATATTGCTGAAAAGTTTGCGCTTGAGCCAAGAGCAAGCGAGTGGTTCAATGAAGAGGTTTACAAGCAGCTTAAGGAACTTGGCATAACATTTGTAAGCATAGATGCACCATTTGCAAGCGTTATAGAAAAAACCTCAAACAACATATATTTAAGGCTCCATGGAAGGGAAAGCTGGTATAGCTATAATTATTCAGACAAGGAGCTTGAGGAACTATTTTTGCGAATAAAAGAAAAAAATCCCAAAAAGGCATTTGTCTTTTTCAACAACGACCACGATATGCTGAACAATGCAAGGAAATTCATAAAAATAGCGTTGCGTTTGGGCTCTGGCTAAGGTCAATACACATAGTCCAAGTGTTTAAATAAAAGTATTTATATTTAATAAAAATAAATCAAAAACATGCCGACTTTAGATTTAAATGTTGAAAGCAATCCGCAGGAGCTCATAGCATTTAGGAGAAATGAGCTTGACTTTAAACTTAAATTTATCCTTTCTGATGTAGATTCAAGTAGAAACTACTGGGTTGAGGCGCTGGTAGAAGTAGAACCTCCAATCTCTCTTGCGCCTGATAGATCATTAAAGCTTGGGAAGATAAATGTTGGTATACTTTCAAACGGCGTGGTAAAAGAGAAAAGGTTCAAGATCTTTTCAAACAATGACATATACCCAGATACTTTCCAAATAAAAATTACCACTTTAATGTATGATTCAGATGGCGCCGTAGCAGAGAGAAAGGAGGTAAAGCGCGATGTGGTCTGCGTCAACAAAGGTGAAAAGAATGGTAAAGTACTTTAAAATATATGATTCAAACGAGGTGCTTTATGTTACTATAGACGATAGTGGTGCAGCCATACTAAGAGACAAAGGAGGTAGAAAAGTTTTCCTTTCAAGGTATCAGGCAAAGCTTATGAAATTTGGTATAGATAATATAATAGGCGAAAAGCAAAAAGCGCACGATAAAGATGTGCGTATAGAAGAGATAAGTAAGGAGCAGATGGAGAAAGAACTAAGTGGTTAGATGGAAGATCCAAGTGGAAAAGGCGAAAACGGGGAACAAGAGCTGGAGAAGCTCGTAAAAGAGTATCAATTACTAGAAGAGCAAATAAGAGGGTTTACTCTTCAGCTTCAAGACCTGCAGCTACAAAAAAACGAGGCAGAAAATGCAAGAGGCGAGGTTGAGAAAGCCACAGGAAAAGTTTACCTAACAATAGGCGGTATAATAGTAGAGACAGACAAGGAGAAGGCGCTGAGCAATTTGAAGGAAAAGAGCGAGAGCTTAGATCTAAGGATACAAATGATTAATAAGCAGCTTTCATCTCTTAAATCACGAGAAGAAGCGATAAAAAAGAAGCTCTCCGGCATGCAGCAATAACGGTGGTTTCTTTGAAGGTTTTGAGCTTCGAGGACCTTTTAAAATTTTTTGTAGTGAATTCGCAAAAGAGGTTCCTCTTCACCTTTCATTCTATTGGAGATAGAGATGCTGTTGGCTCTGCAGTTGCATTTTCTAATTGCTTTGAGCATGCAAAAGTGGGAACCCCTGATTTTATAACAAACAATGCAAGAAGGATGCTTAAGGAAGTGGGCTATGAAGAACATATAGAGGTGGCATCCTTAGATAATGTAGAGGTGGTTGTTGTCTTCGATGCAAACAATCTGGAATCTCTTGGTGCGCTCGGTGAGCAGCTTAAGAGGTTTAGAGGTGAGGTCCTTTTTATAGACCACCACCTTCCTACAAACGGAGAGCTTGGAAACAACTTCTTGCTATTTTCGGATGAAAGTTTCAATTCTACCTCAAGCATCATCTATGATCTTCTGCTCAAGCTTGGTAAAAAAGTAAATAAGGAGATGGCTGTGCTCTTGCTTAACGGAATTATCTCTGACTCAGCAGACTTTAAGAATGCTACCGCTCACACATTTATACAAATAGGCGAATTGCTTAGAATAGCGGGCATGAACTACGCTGAGATCATGGAATATTTTCATGAGAGCATACCTTTGGAAAACAGGTACGAAACGATAAAGGACCTTTATAACTCATCTGTTGAGGTAGTGGGCAAATATCTATTGGTATATGGCAGAGCAAAGGAGCATGCAAATGTTGCTGCAGATATGGCGATTAAGATAGGCGCCGATGCTTCGCTCTTCTGGATGGTTTCTGAAAAAGAGGCATCAATTTCAGCAAGACTAAGGCCACCGCTTGATAAAAAGCATTCGATACATTTGGGCAGGGTGATGCAGCATGTATCTGCATTTCTTAATGGAAACGGTGGCGGCCATCCGTGTGCGGCAGGTGCATACGGGTCAAATAAGGAAGCAGTTGGTAAAGCGGTCGAGGCTGCGCTTCAAGAAATAAAAAGATCGTTGAATAGCTGACTAATAGGATGATATAATGAAGATAGCAATTGTTTCTGACTTTCATCTTGGCTATGAGCGCTTTTATGAAGATGCATATCTTCAAGCAAAAGAGGCGCTTGAAAAAGCTTCTTCAATGGCAGACATGCTTATAATACCTGGTGATTTGTTTGACAGCAGATCACCGAAACCAGAGGTGCTTGCCCAAGGTTTGAATATTTTTAGAAGCGTAGTGGCAGGCAAGAAGTGGGAAGCAAAAGTAACAAGCTATGATGGACCAAGGGAAATCTATACTAACCTGCCCATCCTCGCTATATCTGGAACTCATGAGCGCCGTTCTGAAGAGGCTGAAGACGCTGTAGACCTCCTTGGCCTCGCAGGACTTCTTGTCAACATAAGTGAGGCAAGGGCTATTGTAGAAAAAGATGGAGAAAAGGTTGCGGTATACGGAATTGGCGGCATATCCGAAGAGAGGTTTAGGGATGTGCTAAAGAAAAAAGACCCTAAGCCTATAGATTCGATGTTCAATGTTTTTGTCTTCCATCAGTCTGTATACGATCTTATGCCATTTGACAAAAACTTCATAAGCCTCGATGAGCTTCCAAAAGGTTTTGATCTGTATATAGATGGCCACATGCATTCAAAGGTTGAGAAAATGGTTCATTCTAAACCATTCCTCATTCCGGGGAGCACAGTACTTACCCAGCTTAAAGAAGAAGAAACAGAAAGCAAAGGTTTCTTTTTATTTGATACAAAGAACAGTGAGTATAAATTCATAGAGATAAATTCAAGGAAGTTTTATGTGGTAAAGGTAGATGTTACAGGAAAGAACCCTTCACTTGTTTTGAAAGAAGCTGAAGAAAGGATAAGCGGTTTTATCGGAAAAGATGATAAGCCCATAATAAGACTTATACTTACCGGAGAAGCAGGCAAGGGTTTCAAGGAAAGTGATTTCGAGCTTCTTGCACTGGCTAAGAAATTTGAGGGCAAGGCGATAGTTGAAGTAAGCAAGGATATAAAAGATAAAGAAGCAGAAAGCGAGATAGAAGCATTAAGAAATAAAGCGATTGAAAACATTTCAATAAAAGACTTTGGCACTAGCGTGTTTTTAAAAGAGCTAGAAAGCAATGGCTATAAACTAGATGTTAACCCAACAGACCTATTTGAAGTACTTAGCTCTGAAAAGAATAAAGAAAAGGCAATAAGCAAGGCGCTGTCGCTGCTTTTCAAGAGCTCATAGTATCTTGTTTTTATATTTCCAGTATTTGTAAAGCTCTGCCAACGCAGAAGCTGCTGCCATTGGTGAATCATATACCGGAAGCCCTGAACTCTCCATCATGATCTTGTGTGTCTGAGTAAAATCAGAACCTGTGGTGACTACAATCATAGGCTTCTCTATGTTCTTCTTGAAGTAGATGAGTTTTTCAGCCACAGAAGAATCGGCTCCTGGTGTTTGGAACAAAGCAATAACAATAAACATGTCTATATTTGGATCCTTTGAGATTATTGAAAGTGCATCGCTATATCTTTTTTCATCAGCGTCACCCGCTAAGTCGAGAGGGTTTCTTATATTTACAATATCGGGCATTACCTTCCTAAGCTCCCTTTTTGTTTCTTCACTAAATTCTGCTAGCCTCAAGCCGTTCAGGTATACAGCATCTGTTGCAAGCACACCGGTTCCGCCGCCATTTGTAACAATAGCTACCCTATCTCCCTTCGGCAGATTCTCACTTGAAAATATTTTTGCAAAGTTTAGGAGTTCGCTAAGGTCCTTTGCCTTTATGAATCCAAACTGCTTAAATAAGGCATCATAAGCTTCGTTATTTCCCGCTAATGATGCGGTATGCGAGTGTGCAGCTTTTGCGCCTTCATCTGTAACGCCCGCCTTTATAACGATGACAGGCTTTACTTTGGTTACCTTCTTTGCTATCTCTATCAATTCCTTTCCCCTCTTAACACCTTCTATATACATAACAATTACTTCGGTCTGCTTGTCATGCAAAAGATATTCTAGCAAGTCAACTTCATCAACATAAGCAGCATTTCCATAAGAGATAAATTTAGAAAGACCAAAACCTTCTTTTGCTATAAGGTCTAGTATAGTGCTCCCAACAGCACCACTCTGTGTTACAAAGCTTACCCCACCAACGCGTGGTCTGCTAAGCTTATAAGTTGGCAAGAAGAGGGTGTCTACTTTTGATAAAGGATCCATTATGCCAAGGCAGTTTGGGCCGAGCATTGCAATATTATATTTCTTTGCTATCTCAACAATTTTATCCTGTAGCTCCACATTCCCTACTTCTGCAAAACCACCGCTTATTACTACAGCAGTTTTTACCTTCGCCTTTCCGCATTCTTCAAGCACGCTTGGCACAACCGGCGCAGGAACAGCTATAACAGCAAGGTCTATACTTTTCTTAATCTCAAGTACACTTCTATAAGCGGTGAGTCCTATTATTTTTTCACCTGGTGCTATGTTTTTGTTCACCGGATAAAGCTCACCACTAAACCCATTATCTATATAATTTTGAAGTATGATGTGGCCGACCTTATTTGGGTCCCTAGATGCACCTATCACAGCAACAGATTTTGGATTCATCATTGGTCTTAAGTCTACCCTCACGCAATTACCCTATTCTATTATCCTCAAATCAACCGCATCATAGCTGTTTTCTCTTATTATTATAGGATTCAGATCAAGTTCTTTTATATCATTTTCTTCAAGCATCTTCGATACCTTAAGCAGAAGATCGATTAAGGTTTTGCTCGCCTTGCCATTATATGTTATTACATCTTTTGACTTTAGTTCAAGGAGCATCTTCTCCGCATCATACCTATTTATTGGGCATATGCGTAGTGAGAAATCCTTAAAAGCTTCGACGAACACACCACCAAGTCCTATAAGTATAAGCTTTCCGAACTGCACATCTTCACGCCCGCCAATTATCACCTCTATACCAGGACTAGCCATTTTCTGTGCAAGTATTTTGAACGGTGCATACGCCTTTGCCCTCTTCAAAAGTTCATTGTATCTGCTAATTGCGTTCTCTTTGTTTACATTAAGCATTACAAGCCCAGATTTTGACTTATGCAGTGCTTTTTCTGATATTGCTTTTAGAACAATGTTTTGGTTCTTATCAATGAATTTTTTAAGCTCGTCTACATTATTAATGTATGCACTTTCTATGCTAGCTATTCCATACTTCTCAAGAAGTTTCTTGGCTTTCATGTATTCCAATAGCATGTAAATCAGATAAGGTGCTTATAATAAAGTGCAAAGACAATAATTATTATCAGCACAATGGCTAAGATTATTGTAGCCATTTTTGAGCCTTTGCCGTGCACTTTTACATTTTGCGCTGCCTGTGCTTCCAGCCCGTGGTCTGTTGGCTCAGCGGCTCCTGCCTGCTGTGCGCTTGGTTGTGTGGTTTGCTGCATACCTTGTGCTTTTGGTACAGCTAAAAATCCCTTCTCTGTGAGCATTATCTCTATACCCCCATTCTTTAGTTCGTAGGTAATATATTCCTGCTTTGAAAGTTTGTATAATCTTAATGCAAGGTCCTTGGGCCTTAGATTTAGGCTTGCACCAAGTTCACTTGGATTTCTTCTGCCTCCAGAAAGCTGTGCAAGAATTGTTTTGTCAAGATCGTCAAATGGCTCTGTGCTTTTTGCATTTGCTTCATCTATTAGTTTCTTGCCATCATCTGTGAGGAGCATTTTGCTAGGTCCGGGATAGCTTGCTGAAAAGTCGATAAGCCCCTTTTGCTTTAAGGTGCCAGCAACCTTTGAGCCATCAAAAAAGCTTGCATTTATAAGGCCTCCGAATTTTTCTAATACTGTATCTGGGGTTATCTTGGTTATGCATACAAGATCCATAAAGTCTACATCATCACTAGCCATAAAATCAAGCATATATAAAATCTTAAAATCTATAAAACTATAACTTTATATTTTTATAAGAACAATCGATAAAAAGACTGAGAGTGTTTATTTGGAAATCCAGTTTTTAGGAGGAGCAAGCGAGGTTGGAAGATCCGCAATACTAATCAAGGACGAAAAGAAGATCCTTCTTGATTACGGCATAAAAATAGACGACAAAATAGAGTATCCTATGCAGGTGGGCAGCGTAGATATGGCTATACTAAGCCATGCACACCTTGATCATAGTGGATTTTTTCCGACCCTCTTCTTTGGAAATTATCCAACAACGATTATGACAGAACCTACAGCACAGCTTAGCGAGCTTCTTATAAAAGATTCAATGAAAATAAACAGAAGACAGCACGCAAAGCAGAATTTCTTCAAAAAGCAGCTCAACATGCTAATGAGCAAGTACATAAAATATGAGTATGGCGTTCCAATAGAGAATAATGGCTATTATATTACACTCTATGATGCTGGTCATATAAGTGGAAGCGCCATTACACTTATAGAGAAGATAAGCAATGACAAGAGAATAGTTTATACAGGCGACTTCAAACTGCAACCACAAATACTTCAAGGCAGTGCAGATATTGTAGAGGGAAATATCTTAATAATAGAGTCAACATATGCAAACAAAGAGCACCCAGATAGAAGCGAGCTTATAAGAAAGTTTATCAATGAAGTAAAGGAGGTGATTGACAACAACGGCACAGCCCTTGTTCCCTCTTTTGCTGTGGGCAGAGCACAAGAGATGCTTGCAATATTATACATGAACAAGCTCATAGACTATACTTACATAGATGGAATGGCCAAGGCAGCTTCAGAGATAGTAATAAATTATCCAGAGTTTACAAGGAACAAAGACATATTGCTCGGTGCACTTAAGAATGCCCATTGGATAGGCATGCATGCAGAGAGGTCTGAACCCCTTCAAAGGCCGAGCATTATAGTAACCACCGCAGGCATGCTAAATGGTGGGCCTGCCTTGGATTACATAACAAAATTAAATAAAAACTCAAAGATATTCCTTACAGGCTATCAAGTAGAAGGTACAAATGGCAGAAGACTTATGGAAGGCAAGCCTATAAAAATAAACGGTAGAAAATTCAAAGTCGAAACCCCTTTTGAATTCTTCGATTTCTCAGCACATGCAGGAAAAGCAGACCTTTACGAATATGTAAGAAGGAGCAACCCTGAGACTGTAATTTGCGTGCATGGAGATAGTGAAAACACTAAGCTGTTTGCAGAGACACTAAAGCTCGAAGGATTCGATGCATATGCGCCAAAGGTTGGAAATAGGCTTAAGATTGACTTCTAAGCTCACGCATTCTCGTCTTCTTCTCCGCCCTCTCCAAATTCATCTGTGTCTTCTTCCCTATCAAACTCTTCGCTTGTTTTAAGCTCCTCCTCCTTATTCGAACCTTTTTCTATTACCTCTATCTTTCCATATTTGCCTGCTGAAAGCTGCGGAGTGCCCCTAAATTCACTCACATAGCCGTTTGTGATCCTTACCTTGTCACCTACCTCTATTGTATCTATATCATTCCCCCAGACTGTAAGCAATATGCTTCCTGTTTCATCCTTGAGGGTAACATTAGCAACATTCAGCCTTTTTCCATACTTTGTTACTACCTCCCTAGGCTCCTGCTTTTCAGTAACAGTAGCCTCGATGTTTACGTTGGATGCACCTGCCTTTAAATCACTTATCTTCATTAGCTCACCAATTAGAATTCACTTTATATAGAAGGGATTAATTATAATAATCTTTGTCTCTTTTCTGGAAATTTTATTCAGGCTTATTTACTTTTTTATATGTTTGTTTTCTGGAAATTTTATTCAGGCTTATTTACTTTTTTATATGTTTGTTTTCTGGAAATTTTATTCAGGCTTATTTACTTTTTTATATGTTTGCCAGCTTTTCCCCGAGCTTCTTAACTTTTTCAATTTCACTCTCGCTTAGTGTTGCTCTTTTCTCCACAATATAGTCTGCAAGCCCTTCAAGTTCTGAAACAATATCTCTCTTTATTATGCTTTTGAATGGAAACCATGTGCTATCTATAATTTCTCTTCCCTCTTTTGTTATCTTATAGTATTTTTTCCCATTATCCTCTTCCACTTCTATATAACCTTCATCGCTCATTTCCTTTAGGAAAAAGTATAAGCTTCCTGGAGAAGGCCTCCAATAGTAGTTGCTTATCTCCTCTATTCTCTTTGCAATTTCAGCTCCTGTTGCTTTACCCTCATTAAGCACTGCTAGTATAAAGTACCTGAGCCCAAAGCCATGCCTGCCAAATGGCCTCTGCATTGTACCCATTCCATAGCCTCGCATTCCAAATCCTCTTCCCATTCCTCTTCCAAATCCTCTTCCCATACCCATTCCTCTTCCAAAATAATTTTCTTCCATCATCTTATCACCTTATCGTAATTAGATATCTATTATAGATATCTAAAATAGATATAAATACTTTTCGGTTTGTGCTGGTTAATAAGTTAATACAAGTAATCAAACAGATCCACATACAGATCCATATTTGATATCTGAAGTCAATATCTCTGTTTTTCCGTGCTTTGTGTTGACAAAAACCCTAAAAAAACATTAAGAATTATCAATAAACCATGTAAGAAGCAAAGCAGAAAAAGTCTTTTAAAACAATAGATAATTTATAATTCTTTATTGCTTAATTATTAAATGAGTTCTATGCCTGAAATCTTCGAGAATCTATTAAAAGAGTCAAGTATCTTTGCAAATAGGGATGCGCTTTCACCCCATTATATGCCAAATAACCTTCTTTTTAGAGAAAAGCAGATTGATGGCATTGTAAAATACCTAACCCCTTCACTCAGAGGCGAAAGGGGGAGAAACCTCTTTATATACGGCAAAACAGGTACGGGCAAAACCTCTTGCATGAAATATGTAATAGAAAAGATAAAGGAGGTACCTGCCATAAAGGCAAAAATCTCCTACATAAATTGCAGAATATATAACTCAAGGTATAGGGTTCTAAGCAAAATAGTAAACGACCATCTGCCTTCCTATGCAAAAAGAGGCTATGGTATAGTAGATATATACGAAAAGATAATAAACTGGATAGAAGAAGATGGTAAAATACTTATTGTCGTGCTTGATGAAATTGATGTGGTAAAGGATCTTGATGATCTAATATATACACTCACAAGGGCCAACAGCGACATTAAAAATGGAGGTGTTACAATTGTTGGCATATCAAACAAAATTTCATTTAAAGAAGAGCTTGATCCGAGAAGCATATCAACCCTTTATGAGAATGAACTAGTTTTCCCACCATATAATTCTACAGAGCTTGCAGCAATATTGAAGCAACGTGCTGAAATAAGTTTCAAGCCAGGCGTAATAGATGATTCTTCAATAAATCTCGCCGCTGCGATAGCAGCTAAAGAAAGCGGCGATGCAAGGCTCGCACTCAAGATACTTTCAAAAGCTGGTGAGATTGCTGAGGAAAAAGGCCTTTCGAAGATAACAGCCAAGGAAATAAATGAGGCAGCAAAGTCTGCAGATGAGGAAGTTGCGTATGAGCTGGTAGGCACTCTTCCTGAACACCAGAAGCTAGTGCTATATGCAATATCCCTTCTAACAATGCAAGGCAGCAAGTACAAAAAACTTATGGACGATACAGAGAGCTATCTGTTTAGCGGAGAGGTTTACGATAAGTATGTAGCAATATGTGGCTCATTGGGAAAAGAGCCAAAAAGCGCAAGGTGGTATAGAAATTATATACAAGACTTGGAGATGCAGGGCCTTATAACGACATATGAATCAGGAAAAGGCATAAGAGGCCATACAAAGCTTATAAAATTATCTTATTCGCCTGACAGGATAAAGAGCATTATTGAAAAGGAATTCTTTAAGGAGAGTGAGGCAGAAGGCACAAAGAGTAATGATGAAAAATAATTGATTGCAGTTAGGCTAGATTGTATGTTCTATGATATCGCTTACTTTGATGTAGATAAAGGGCTGACTAAGCTTCTTGGCTACAAGAAAATATATTGCATAGGAAAAGATGTTACATTGAATGAAGACGGCGATTATATAATTGCAGACGCCCAGCTGCTTCATAGATTCAAACTGAGCAACATAATCGGGGTAAGAGTGAACAAGGTAAATAAAGCATTATTCCAAAAGATAAAAGAAAGTGATAAGCTCATAATCATCGACATATCAAATCTTCTAAGCGGCGGGGATTTTATAAGAGAATATAACACCGCTAGAAACATATTAAGAAATGCAATCAAAATAGGCTTGCGCGTATCGCTAGCAAGCTTTGCAAAAGATGAGGCACACTTAGTATCTGCTTTGCAGATGTTAGAGATTGCTAAATTTTTAGGTGCAGACGAAGATAAAGCAAAAGAGATATTGGGCAATGGCTATGATATTGAAAAGAAAGAGTAGATATATATTGGTAATAAGTTCAAAGCCGATAGAATTAGGTTCAAACCTTAGCATGTTTTTTGATGAGCTATCCAAATATATTGGCCTGTTTGGGCTTGCTAAGCTTAGCCCTTATTTTGTAAAAAAGATCGGCGAGAAGGAATTTATATTTAGAATAGCCAGAGGGAGTGAGAGGGAGTTTATACTAGCGCTTTCATTTGTTAAGCTTAACGATGTTGCATTTTACTCTATACTCACCTCAGGCACAATAAAATCGCTAATCAGGAAATATAATGAAAAGAAAAAAAATTGAATTAGACATATTTTTGTCACATGCTCACAATCCACTAAAGCAAAAGTTTATATTATTCACCAAATATAATATTAAAGATACTTTTCATTTTCTAGGTGAAGAATATGTATCCAAATATACAAGCGTATGATAGAGGGGTAATGTTTAACCCTGATGGCAGGCTTTTTCAAGTAGAGTATGCTAAAGAGGCTGTAAGGAAAGGAGCAACCTCTATAGGTCTAATTGCAAAGGATAGCGTAATATTTGTGGCACATAAAAACATAACAGATCCACTTGCTGTTCCGAGCACAATACAGAAGGTGTTTATGGTAGATTCACATATCGGTGCAACCTATAGCGGCATGGTCGCAGACGGTTTGCACATAATCGGTATAGCGAGAGATTCAGCACAGCAGCACAGATTTATATTCAATGAAGTTAAGTCTATAGAATCTGTTGCAAAGGACCTAGCAGCATATATGATGCAGGCAACTCAATATGGTGGCATTAGGCCATATGCAGTATCTATTCTTATCGGTGGAATAGATACACAGCCAAGACTCTTTGAGATAGAACCAGGTGCATCGTTCCTTGGCTACAAGGCAGACGCAATAGGTTCAGGAAAGAAAGCGGCATCTGATATATTAGTAAAAGAGTATAAAGACAATATGCCACTTGATGATGCAATTTCACTTGGAGTAAAGGTAATCAAAAAAGTGACAGAGACAAAGATTACTCCTGATAATCTTGATGTTGGCTATATCGAGGACGGGCATGAATTTACAATCCTGAATTCTGAAGAAATTGCAAAATATCTTTGATTTTTATTATTTTATTATTTCTGTGAGATTATGTCTTCTAAAAAAGTGATTGCAAAATACTCTGTTAACGGCGAGGAATTTGAGATTTTTGTTGATGCAGACCTTGCATATGAGTACATAACAGGAAAAAGAAGCGATCCGTTATCTGTTCTCGAAGTCGATGAGATCTTCAAAGATGCAAACAAGGGCGAGAGGCAGAGCAAGGAAAAGATAGAGAAGGCATTTAATACAACAGATCTTGCAAAAATAGTGGCAATAATACTTAAAAACGGCAATGTGCCTATCACTACGGAACAGAGGAACAAACTGTTAGAAGAAAAGAAGAAACAGATTATTGCAATAATTTCTAGGAATTCTATAGATCCTAGAACAAACGCACCGCTTCCTATGCAGAGGGTTGAGAATGCGATGGAGCAGGCAAAAGTAAGTATAGATCCTTTCAAGAGTGCAAGTGACCAAGTAGACCAAATAGTTAAAAAGATTAGCATGATAATACCTATTAAGTTTGCAGTAGCCAAAATAGAGGTTACTGTTCCTGCAAGCTATGCAAGCAGGGTATATAGCCTGCTTAAGCAGTATGGCTTGAAGTCTGAGAAGTGGCTAAACGATGGTTCACTCTCAGCAATCGTTGAATTCCCTGCAGGGCTTCAGAGCGAGTTTTACGATAAGCTCAACAGCTTAACACAGGGGAATGCAGAAACAAAACTTTTAGAGGTGTAAAAATGGAAATAGTCATTCCAGGTGACATGATATTAGATAAGCCTATACATATGGAAAATACGTTTATAGAGGACAATAAGACATATGCTGCTGTTCTTGGTATTTTTGATAAGGAAAAGAAAGTACTGATACCACTCGAAGGCTTGTGGTATCCAAAGCATGGTGAACTTGTTGTGGGCATAATAATAGAAGAAAGGCTAAACAGCTATGTTGTGGATTTAAATGCACCTTACAAAGGTATACTTGTTGCAAAATATGTTCGAGACAAACTTTCTGTTGGTGACATAATAGAAGCAACAGTAAAAGAGCTTGATGAAACAAAGACGGTAGTGCTTATGAGAGAAAGAAAGCTATATGGCGGTAAGATTATTGATGTTAAGCCTTCAAAAGTTCCAAGAATAATAGGAAGAAACAACACAATGATAAAACAGCTTACCGAAGGAACGAAATCAACAATTATAGTCGGTATGAATGGAAGAATCTGGATTAAAGGAGGCGATGTTGCGCTTACAACAAAAGCAATACTCAGAATACAAGAAGAAGCTCATACTTCCGGACTTACCGATAGAATAAGAGAGATGCTTGAAAAATCGAAGAAAGCGGAGTGATTAAATGAGTTCACAAGAAAAACCAAAACTTATTGTAGATGGGAAGAGGCTTGATGGCAGAGGATTTGACGAGCTCAGGCCAATAAAGATAGAAGCCGGAGTTTTGAAAAATGCTGACGGTTCTGCTTATCTAGAATGGGGCAAGAACAAGATATTTGCAGCTGTTTATGGACCGAGAGAGGCGCTTCCTAAACATACAGCAGATCCAGAGAAAGCAGTTATAAAGTGCAGATATTCAATGGCCCCGTTTTCATCTCTTGAGGAGCATGGCAGGTCTGGGCCAAACAGAAGAGCGATAGAAATCTCAAAGGTTACAAAGGAAGTTTTTGAAAATGTAATAATGAGTGAAAACTTTCCTGGCACAGAGATAAATATCTTTATAGAAGTTGTTCAAAGTGATGGTGGAACAAGGGCAGCCGGCATAACCGCAGCGGCTGTTGCACTTGCTACATCTGGTATACCAATGAGGGATCTGCCTTATGCGGTTTCTGCTGGGAAGATAGGCGATCACATAGTTATAGACCTAAACAAAATAGAAGACAATTATTCTGATGCAGACGTTCCTATAGCTGTAAGCCCAAGGACTGGTGATATACTTTTGCTTCAGATGGATGGTTCTTTGACTAAAGATGAATTTAAGGAAGTAATTGCAAAAGTTAAAAAAGCAGGCCAGATCATATCAAAGGTGCAAAGAGACGCTTTAAAGGCACCATACGAAAGGATAAGCAACAAATACAAATGAGGTGTTGGAATGCAGAGTGTCAATTCAATAAAGAGTACATATATAAAAGAACTGCTAAACAACGGAGTTAGAAGTGGCAGAGGGTTTTTTGAGTATAGAAACATTTCAGTAGTAAGGGACATTATACCGAATGCAGAAGGTTCTGCACAGGTAGACTTAGGCTCAACAAAGGTACTTGTTGGTGTTAAACTCGATATCGATGAGCCCATGCCTGACAAACCTAATGAAGGCAACATAATCACATCAGCAGAGCTCCTTCCACTTGCTTCGGCAGATTTTGATATAGGTCCGCCAAGTCCAGAAGCGATAGAACTTGCCAGGGTGGTAGACCGTGGCATAAGGGCAGCGAACGTTATAGATACTGGCTCGTTGTTCATAGAAGAAGGTAAGGTATGGTCTGTTTTTATAGATATTTACATAATGAACTATGACGGCAATCTTTTTGATGCAAGCACACTTGCATCTGTTGCTGCGCTTACAAACACAAGAATGCCAAAATATGAAGATGGCAATGTTATAAGAGAGGGAAAGCTTGGAAAGCTTAAGGTAAATAACATTGTAACGTCATGTACATACGCCAAGGTTGGTAAATCAATAATGCTAGACCCAGATGGCGACGAAGAATCGGTAATGGATGCAAGACTTACAATAGCCAATGATGAAACCTACATAAGAGCGATGCAGAAAGGATTGAGTGGCTCATTCAAGGAGCATGAGGTAAACGAGCTTATAGAAACATCATTCGAAAAGTCTAAAGATTTAAGGGCTATAATAAATAAACTTAATAGTGATTGAAATGGCAAATGCTAGCATAAGATATGGAGTAAGCCTTAGAAAGAGATATCAGGCTGTACAGAAAGAGAAGAAGACTCTTTACAAATGTGATGTATGCGGAAAGGTAGCGGTAAAGAGAATAAGTACTGGTATATGGAAGTGCAAGCACTGCGGTGCAACATATGCTGGTGGGGCGTATACATTCAAGACAACTACCGGAGAGGCTGCAAACAGGATAATTATGCAGTATAGCGAGCAGCAATAAGGTGATAAAATGGTAAAAATAGAGTATTCTCCAGCGACAGAACTTGTGGTTCACGAAGTGATAAAGGTAGATAAGGATGACTTGCTGAGGGAGCGTGTAACGCCAGCTGGCACAATGCCTTTATATTGGTGTGATGGTATTTTATTCAGCTTTTCGTCTCTTCCGATGACAGATGATGTTGTTAAAGATTACCTTAAGGGCAGGATACACTGGCTTGAGGTTCACTTTACAAAGATGGAAGATTATACTCCGGTTCTTACTCTGAATGATGAGGAATATAAAGCGACAATGAGTATAAGGGTAATAGATACGAGCAGTTCTGAGCTCCACAAGGAGTTTGTAAAGTGGCTCAAATCAAACATAAAGGAAAAGAGGTGAAAGGATGGCTTATGTATGTTTGCAGTGTGGAAGGCAGATAAAAGATATTAAAAACTTTGTTAGGTGCCCTTACTGTGGCTATAGAGTAGTTGCAAAAGAAAGGTCCTCTCTTGCAAGGGAGGTATCAACAGATTGAATCACTTCTCACTTACAATTATACTCTCCGCAACATTCTTTACTCTCTTATAAAGTATACTATTCTTAGAGAGCGCCTCCCTTACATTACTGCTTCTTGCGAGTTGTTCGAGCTTAGTGGTAAGCAGATGAGAAACTTGCCCATTTTCTATATCAAGCACTATCTCTTTAACATCTCCAAGTATCTTACCTCCTGATGTTATAATCTTTTTTCCATATATCTCTGATAGCATCATAAAATCACTTTTCTATCTTTATTCTCATAAGTTTTTTGGAAGCAAAAATTCTTATTATATACTCATTGAGCTCATTTATAAAAGCCTCCTCATTTTTCTCCCTCTCCCTGCTTTCCTCAGCGCTAAACAAGTCAAGATGTTCATCTACAATCTTTTTGAGGTATTCTTTTGTCAAGGAATAAAAGCCTTGGCCGCATGAAGTGCATACATAAATTGGTACAACAGGCACGTTGCTCATTTTTCTCGTATCTACAAGATCAAGCTCTCTTCTTATACTCCTTTTCCCACACCTTTGGCAAACAGCATTTATCTCTACTTCTTTGTATTCAGACTCAACGATTTTAAGGGGACCAACATAATATTCAAGACCTTCCTCTACGCTCTTTCCCTTTAGAAGCTTTTGATCTAACACCTCGCCACTTTCATTAAAAAAAGTTATAAGCGAGCCATCCTTTAGCTCGTCAGCAACAGCAAATTTGCCATCTCTGCTTGCTGTTCTTATCTTCCCGTTAGCACTTTTATAAGCCAATAGTGCTTCTATCTAAATCACCTAAGCATGCTTAAGTATATACTCATTTATCTCTTCTTTTGTTATCCTATCTTTTTTCTTCTCCTTAGCTTTCCTTACAGCAAAGCTTGAGATTTCACGGGCCTTCTTTTCAAGCAATTTAGCAATAGCATCTGCGCCATCATCTGTAATATTGGCGTTTGTGTATTTTTTAACAAGTTTTTTTATATTCTCTCTAGAGAGTTGTGCCATGAAATCAGCACTCAAGATCCTCATCATTTATCAGAAAAGATCTCATCACAATATTAATATTGCTGTATAGTTTAATAAGTTTTCTTTCAAGCATGGTGTTATGCTGCCTATAAAGTAAAGAAGATAAAAATATATCTAGAACGGGCTTATGGCTAATTTCTTCCGATTTGGCTAAAGAACATTTAAATATTTTATTTAGAAAATATAATTGCTGCTTTTGTGATGTGATGGTAGTGGAGGAGATTGACAAAACAAGATTTGAGGAAGAAGTGTTAAAATCTGACAAGCCAGTGTTAGTTGATTTTTGGGCAGAGTGGTGTGGCCCATGCAGGATATTCTCTCCTATTGTCGAGAAGTTATCTGAGGAGGAAAAGTATAAAGGCAGGGTGAAGTTTTACAAACTTAATACAGATGAGAACCCAGAGATAGCCGTTGCATATAATATAATGAGCATACCAACGGCGGCTTTATTTGAAGGTGGGGAAGTAAAAGCTATTTCTATAGGTGCTATACCGCAAGAGGTTTTTAAGAAATGGCTTGATGAAAATCTCTAGTGCATCATTGCAATAGAATAAATATCTTATCTGGCAAATAATTTTGATATTTGTGGTTAAATGGTAGAACCTTCGCTCCCTAGGGGCATGCGTGACTTCAACACAGCGGAAGCTATAGCAAGGCGCGAGGTATTGGCTGTAGTAGAAGAGACATTTAAAAGATTTGGCTTTTCGCCTATAGAGACACCAGCTCTTGAAAATCTGAATGTACTTTATGCTAAAACTTATGGTGAGGAATCAGGAAAGGAGATCTTTAAAATAGAAGGAGAAGATGCAGCACTTAGATATGATTTCACAGTGCCACTAGCAAGGTTTATCGCAATGAACAAGGACACGCCGCTTCCGTTTAAGCGCTACCAGATAGGTTCTATATGGCGAAAAGACGAACCACAAAGGATGCGATACAGAGAATTTCTGCAGGTAGATATAGACATTGTTGGAAGCAGCGAACTAATCTCTGATGCAGAGGTGATTGCGGTTGCTGCACAAATCCTAGACGAGCTCAGCATTTCGGGCTATAAAATATTGATAAACGACAGAATAATACTGAATGGAATACTATCATTTTTTGGCATTCCAAGCGAAAAGAGTCTACAAGCAATAAGGCTCATAGATAAGCTTCCTAAGATAGGTAATGAGGAGGTAATAAAAGGACTTGTTGGGCTTGGTATTAAGCAAGAGAACGCAACAAGCTTAATCGAATTTATTATAAAAGAAGAAGGTAACGATGAGAAGCTCAACAGGATAGAAGCTAATATAGGTCTAAAAGAGGAGGTAAACAAGCTTAGAGAGCTCATTAGGCTTGTTAGGCTATACAAAGCCAAAGGCGATCTAATTGTTGATCTTTCGCTTGCAAGGGGTTTTGATTACTATACAAGTTTGGTATGGGAATTCATTGTATATGATGAGAACGGGAAGAGGCTTCCTTCAATAGCTGGTGGTGGCAGGTATGACAACCTTATAGGCATATTCTTAAACCAGCAGATACCAGCCACAGGCATATCTATAGGTATAGATAGGATAATGAATGTGATAGGCTCAAGCACAGAGAGGAAAAGCTATGCAAGGGTTTATGTTGCCACTGTGGGCAATGTGCTAGATTATTCGCTTTATGTGGCTAATGCCCTTAGGGGTGCAGGCATAAATACAGATATTAATATGACAAAGAGAAATATTGCAAAGCAGCTTGAGTATGCTAATGCTATGAGGTTTAGGTATGTTGCTATTGTAGGCGAGCGCGAGCAGTCTAGCAATAAGCTTAAGCTAAGGGACATGGTATCGGGAAACGAAGAGCTTTTAGACATAGACGAAGCAATTAAGGTTATAAAGGGTGAGTAGATTGAAGAAAGAGAGCGTTGAAGAGGTTACAAAAAAGGTATTAGACAATGGAGGCATACTTGCAAAGCTCTATTTTGATATGCAGAGTGAAAAGCCCGACGACTTGCAGCCTCTAATGACAGAGATGATAAACAACAATATCTTAAAGGCACCAGGGGTTGTATATTGCTATGGTAGCATAGATGAACCTATAAAGGTAGATGAACTAACATATTCAACAAGTGCAGCCTTGACAATTTTATTCAAGGATTTTGGGGCTCTTCTAAATCTTTCATTCAATTATGCGCCAGCAGGCGTTGAAATATTAAAGCCAGAGAAGGAGTATGTACTAAAAACGAGCGAGATGCAGTCTATAGTATTGGATGTTGCCCAAATATCAGTAAATTATTCGCAATATATATTAAGCAAGGTTCTCTCAAAGGAGGACTTCGAAAAGATAAAGGAAAGCCTTGAGAGAAGGGAGAAGCTTGGAAGAGAGCTGTTAGAGAAAGCAAAGAAAAACGAGCAGCAGGGAGAAGCTAAGCCTTAAGCCCAAGCATGCCTCTTATTATTTTGCTAGGCCTATCCATATCTCCATGCTTAGAAAGCAATTTCTCTATTCCAAATAGCTTAGCAAAGCTTGCTATGCCGCTTAGCGTAGAATTACTTAGTGAAGAGTAAATGGTGTGTATAATATTGTGAATGATTACCTCTTTCTTAAACTCCTTAAGCCACAGGCTTTGGTAAAGGGCTAAGCTAGCGTTGTCGTTCAAATAATCTTTTATAACCTTTGAAGCGATCACCGCGGCGTGGCCACCAAAGATTATACCTCCTCCTGTAGAGCTCTTTACTTGCCCTGCAGCATCGCCAACAAGCAATACCTTCTTTTGTTCATCAACAAACTTTTTTCTGAGCGAAATAGGGATGATGTTTGCACCTCCTTCTAAAGGCCTTGCATTGCGTATAGCCTCTTTAACCTCTTTTCTCCTTAAGAAAAGCCTTAGAGCATCGCTGCTTTTTCCAAACCTTTCGTCTATGCCAACCCCAATTTCTGTATTGTCACCATGTGGCGCTATCCATCCAAATAAACCTTTTGTTACTTTGTTATCAAAGAAAAGTTCAACAAACTCTTCATCTTCTTTTCGCACTCTATACTCCATTCTATACGTTAATATAAACCTGTTTATAGGTGGAAACCCAAAAAAGCTTGCAACATTAGAAATTGCACCATCTGCTCCTATAATTATATTTTCTTTGTCTCCGCTTATCTCCCTTAGCCTCTCCTTTGATATATTTTCGCCATAAAATATTTTTGCACCACTTCCCTGTGCTTCTTCCATTAGCTTGTTGTTCAATACAGTTCTGTCTACGCTATAAGCCTTCGCTTCCTTTGCTTTTACTTCTATAACTGTATTTTCAAAAAATAACCTTGCCCCAAAAAGCTTGTTTAGCAGAGCCTCTTTGTAAAGTATATGCAACTCTCTGAGCCCGTTAAGTGAGAGAATGCCAGAGCTTGTAGATATCTTCATTACCTTTTTCCTTTCGTATACTTTCGCATCTATTCCGTAGCGTGCAAGCTCCCTCGCAGCAATGAGCCCACTTGTTCCTGCACCTACAATAATGCACTTCATTCAATCGCTTTTTATAGATATAGTTTTATAATTTACCTATTTAATATTTTTAACTTCTGGTGTGTTTAGATGTCTTTGGTTATTGTTATATTAGAAGCATTTCTCTCAATAATAGTGCCTGGCTTCTTTCTAGCGCTAGCTCTCCTTAGAAAAACACATCTTTCAATGTTTGAAATAACAATATTTGGATTTATCTTTGGCTTAATATTTCCTCCCGCACTTGTGTGGCTTGAAAGCTATTTAATACCTTATATACACTTCTTTTCATTCTCTGAATCACTTTATAATGCAAACGTAATACTTCTTACAATAATAGGAATAATCCTTTCTTTTCAGCAGGGTGCATTCAAATTTAGTAAAGAAAAAAGCGAAGAGGCTAAGAGAGAAGAAGATTATAGGAAAAGAATAAGCGATATAAGGGCAGAAATGCGTGAGCTAAATCTTGAGCTAGAGCTTATCAAAAAACATGAAGAAGAAGAAAAAGCGCTTGAGAGAAAGCACGAGAGCGAAGAAGCAGCAATAAGCAGCATGAGCTCAGAGGAGAGGGAAAGAATAATTGCTTTGCATAAAAAAGAGGAGAAAGAATTAATAGAGTCGCATGAAGCTGAAGAGAGGCTTATCCTTGAAGCTCACAAAAAAGGTGCCAGCAAGGAAAAAGCAAACATGAACTATGTCTGGCTCTTCTTGCTTTTCCTTATGCTTCTTACCTTTGCAACAAGAATTGCAAACATAGGTGTAGCTCCAAGGTATTTTGAGTTTGATCCTTATTTTGATATGATAAGCACAGAATACATACTAACATATGGCTACCAACTGCTATATGATCATTCAGCTTGGCCAACAGTTGTAAATGGAACTATACATAGGATTCAGCCGATAGTGCCTTATCTAGAGGCTTACTGGTATGATCTTGCAAATACACATCCTGCTAGTGCAACAAGTATTGATACAGATTTGCTTAGCCTAGTAAGTGGCTGGTATCCGCCTATAACTGCTGCCCTTCTAGTCTTTGTTGTATTCTTCTTCCTTTATCATGAGTATGGCAAGTTTCCTGCATTAATAGGTGCAACCCTAACCGCAAGTATGCCCGCACTGGTTACAACATTCATAGCCGGAGAGCAGCTTCTCGAGCCTTGGGGTATATTTGCAATGTTCTTCTTCTACGCAACATATATAGTTGCGGTAAAGTATATGAAAGAGCCGAGATTTGCTATACTCGCTGGTATAGCGTATGCCTCAACATTCCTTGGCGCACACTACTATACAGTGAATGCTGGTGTGCTCGCCGCTTATATAATAGCACAAGGCGTTATAAGCGTTATTAGAAACGAAGGTATGAAGGACTTCTATAAAATGAATTTAATAGTTATTATAGTATTCTCAATATTCTACATTCTTTATGCACCATACTCCGCAACACTTACAGAAAGAACCCCTTCAGTGGTTGGCATACCTATAATAATCGCATTTCCACTTTTTGCACTAATCTTTGTATTACTGTTAGACTATCTCTCTAGGCTCTATGCAGAAAAACTGGAGAAAAACAGCTTAGCAATAGCAGTCTTTTCTATACTTTCTCTTTTTGGTGCAGTTGTTCTACTCTTTGAAGCGATACTTGGTAGATTTAAGCGCGATATAAAAGAATTATCAAAGTTTAGCATATTTTCTCTTCTTGTATTCTTTGCTTTGCTTCTTGTAATATTCACACCTCTTGGCGTGCCGTTCAAGAAATATATACAATTAAGCACCCATTTTGTAACACCATCTATACCACTATTCATGACAGTACAGGAATACGCACCGACAGGCGTTAATTTTAATTTTGGCTCTGCAGGCTTTGGAATTATAGGTATTAGCATAGGCGGGGTTAACATTATTGTATGGTCTGTGCTCGCTTTATTTACTATTCTTGAGCTTTTGGCAATTTATTATAGAAATTCAAAAACCAGCATAATGGCTCTTGCAGCTGTGTGGCCGCTTGCTGTAGCAGGTATGATAGAAGTTAAGTACCTGCCACACTTTGGCGTTGGCTACATAATAGCAATAGGCGCAATAATTGGTGAATTTATTCTTTACATACAAAACGGCTATAGCTTTAAGCCTAGAAAAGCAGAATACAATCCAAAGGCAATGAAAGCTCTTTATGGTGTTGCAATTCTTATTGCGCTTTTAGAGGCTACAACGTTTATACCTCTTATCTCTGCAATAGCTAATCCAAACTGTACAAGCATATTAAATAATGGAAACGCTGTAGGCTATACTCTGTTCTGCAATCTTGTTCCGAACTATTGGCTCAATGCTGCAGCATGGATGCACGCTAACGTCGGCCCATATGGCCCCAGGATACTCTCTTGGTGGGACTATGGCGACTGGATTAACTGGTTCGGCAACAGCAATGCTGTGCTTCGTGGCGATAATGCTGTGGCAACTTTAGATTATGCTGCCGCAGCGCAATATGTTCTTGGTCCTGCTGATGGCTATGGTGCTAAAGAAATGGCAAGCTTCATGGATAATGTTGTGCATGCAAAATATCTTTTGCTTGACGATCAGCTATTGCCAAAGTGGGGTGCTCTAGACTTTTTGGCATGCGTACATGTTAACGAAACAAACATGTCATTTGCAAAAAGCCAAGGTGCGCTCGTAGGCCAACCATATAGGCTCGGCACCTCAGCATGTGAGCTTAATCATGATCCTGTATATGCAATAATACCTATAGCTCTTAACAATATAAACAACTACTGCATGCTCAGCAATGCGACTGAACCTATGGTAAAAGCAATACTGCTTCTAGGAAACCAGGTCTATGTAAATGGAACATATTGCATACCAACAAGCCTTTACAATGCGACAAAGCCAGTAAACATATACTATTCAAACGGAACAAAGATAAGCAATGCATTTATCGTTCCAAACCAGGAATTCTATTTCGGAACAATAAACCTTTATGGCCAAACTTATGCAGATTTCATGGTTGTATATACACCAAACGGTCCTAACTATACTGTAACTAATGCACCCACAGAATTTTACAACTCTAATTACTACAGGGGCTTCTTCTTCGGCGAGCTCCCAGGCTTTACACGCGTATATCCTAGCAACTTCACAGGAATAAACTATATGAACTCAACAAACCCTGTTGTTATATTAGCATTAAACAACTACACTGGAGGTTTGCCTTATGTAACGCCAAAGCCAAGCTGGGTGCATAATAACTATAGTATGCCGGGTTAGATTGAATGAAGGTATTAATAGCTCAGCCCTACCTTACTCTAAAGGGTGGAGCAGAAAGGGTAATATTAAAGATAGCAGAGCGATATAAGGCAAAGATATATACAACTGAATTTGATCCAAAAGGAACGTTTCCTGAGTTTAAGAATTTTGATGTGGAGATAATAAAGAAGCACATTCCTCTTGCAAGTATATTGCCTTATAGGGCTTCACAGGGGCTAAGATATGGCTACACTTTCTACAATACTTTGATTAAAGAGGATTATGATGTTATAAATGCGCATATCTCGCCAAGCGAGTGGATAAGGCATAAAAATGAAAGGGTATTATGGTATTGCCACACACCACCAAGAGAGGTTTATGATTTATATGCAGAGAGAATGAAGAATAGAAGCCCGACAGAAAAATTCATCTACGCTACATTCACCAGGTCATATAAGTTTATAGCAGAAGGTATTGTAAAGGAGATAGAGGAAATAGCAACAAACAGCAGGAATACTGCTAGCAGGATAATGCAGTATTTCAACAGAGAAGCAACAATAATAAATCCAGCAATAGACTACAACGATTTTAGAAACGAGGGCGACAACAAATATTTTCTATACCCATCAAGGATAATACCAAACAAGAGGCAGGATTATGTTATTAACGCATTTAAGCTTTTTGAAAAGAGAAAGAAAGGCTATAAGCTCATAATAGCAGGTGCATTGTCGAAGGATAAAGAGCATATAAACTATTTTGAGAAGCTTAAAAAAATAGCAAGCGAAGGAGTTGAATTTAAGATAAATATAAGCGACAGTGAGCTAAAGAGCCTTTATGCAAATGCAACTGCTATTCTGTTTGCAGCAATAAATGAAGATTTTGGTTACATACCTCTTGAAGCTGGTGCAAGCTACAAGCCCATAATATCTGTAAATGAGGGCGGCCCAAGGGAAACTGTATTAAATAATAAAACAGGATTCTTGGTAAATTCAACTGAAGAGATGGCTGAGAAGATGCTCTTCTTGGTAGAGCATCCAAAAATTGCTGAGGAGATGGGCAAGGCAGCAAGAAAGAGAATAGAGGAAAAGTATTCCTGGGAAAGTTTCTTTAAGAGCTTTGACAAACTAATAAGAAAAGTGGCAAAGAAAAAAGAATAATGGCTATTTCTCTTTCTCTTCATCTATCACATACTTTGATATAATCTTTGTTGCATATTCGAGAACCTTTTTTATACCTGCTTCTGTGCTTGATCCTGTGCAGATTAGCTTGCCGTTCTTGAATAATATTATCACAGCCTTTGGTTCTTTTATTCTAAATATCGCTCCAGGGAACTGCTCAGGCTCATAGTCAACTTCCTTTACATTCTTTGAGAGCGCATAAAGGTCTATCGTTGCGTGTAGATCTGCGCTTACAACAATATTCTGTATCTTTATAGTAGGCTTCAGGTTAAGTGTTCTCTTTTGCTCCATAAAATCATTATTTTTATTTCAATAATAGTTTATTAATCTTTCTAATTGCCTGGCTGCCACCATTATGGCAAATTAAAAACGTTGTTTGATATAAATTAAATCCTACGCCAGGGTTATTTGCATTCGAAAAGAAGATTTTTTAAAATTTGACACTGTATATTTGAGTGTTATGAAAACTTTTAGGAAAAGTTTTATCAAAAAGAAGCCTTTAAGAAAGGCTTCAGCGAAAGCGCAAAGCGCAATGGAGTATTTAATGACGTATGGCTGGGCTATTCTTATTATAAGCGTCGTGCTTGCTGCATTCTTCCAGCTCGGTGTTTTCAATGCAAATAATTTTGCACCTAAAGCTCCACCTGGCGCATGCCAGGTCTTCAGGCCAAATGGACCTGGGACAACTTCCTTTATAAGTCTCGAAGGTGAATGCACAGGCGAGCTGCCGCAGTATGTAGCACAATTCAACGGGCAAACATCACATATAATTTTAAGTGATAAAAATTTGCCTACAGGCTCATCACCACGTACATTTACTGCATGGGTACAACCAAGCGGTCCTAACCAAGGTGGTAGTATCGTTAGTTATGGAACCACATCAAATGGTGAATGGGTAATAGTTTGGTTAAAATTCATTTCATCAAATGCGTTACGGTTTTCCGATTGGGGCGGAAATGCAGCATTGTATACAGGTGGAATTACTACTCAAAACTTCTACTTCATAGCTGTATCTATTATAAATGCGAATACTATATATGGAGCTGTAAACAGTAATTATACTTTGCTTACTCCACTAACATATCCCGTAAATACAGTGTTGAACGGCGAACTTGTAATAGGAGACCAGGACCCCCCTGGTTACATACAATTTAACGGCTTAATAGCAAACGTCCAAATCTATAATACTTCGCTTTCAGCAAACGAAATTCAAGCCCTTTACCTAGAAGGCATAGGTGGCGCGCCTATTGACTTGCAGCACCTCGTTGGCTGGTGGCCACTCAACGGCAATGCAAACGATTATAGTGGCAACGGCAACAATGGTCAAATAAGCAATGTAAATTTTGTAAGCAACTGGTGGAGTGGCTATACACCGCCATAAGGTTTATACCGATAGCATATTCTGGTGCAGAACAAAGTAAATGTCACGACCCTATTGCTTGCAGGAAAGAATAGGTATAAAAAGATTACTGGATTATATATTATATAAAGGATTTTTTATCAATCTATACCCATAAAAAATGCATGCTAATTGTAAAATGGTGATATAATGGCCGAAAATCAACTTGGTGCAGGACAACAGTATCTAATCTTGCCTGAAGGAGCTACAAGAATACTGGGCAGAGAGGCCCAGAGAACAAATATAGCTGTGGGCTATGCAGTAGCAAGTGCAGTAAAGACAACACTCGGTCCTAAAGGTATGGACAAGATGCTGGTAAGCGAGCTTGGAGATATAGTAATAACAAACGATGGAGCTACAATACTGGAAGAGATGAATGTTGAGCACCCGATAGCAAAGATAATGGTAGACATAGCAAAAACCCAGGATAAAGAGGTTGGCGATGGTACAACAACAGCAGTAATTATTGCGGGAGAGCTTCTAAAGGCAGCAGGCAATCTTATAGAGCAAGGCATACACCCTACAATAATAATAAAGGGCTATAAGATGGCGGCAGAAAAGGCAAAAGAATTGCTAAGGGAGAAGAGCCTTAACGTAAGCATGGAAGATGAGGACAAGCTTGAAAAGATAGCAATGATAGCCCTAGGTTCAAAGAACATAGGCGGAGAGAGCACAAAAAGATACTTATCAAAACTTGCAATCCAGGCAATAAAGCAAGTAGCTACTAAGGAGGGAAACAAAATAACAATAGATCATGACTTCATAAAGCTTGAAAAGAAGGAAGGGGGTGGCATAGAAGATACTGAATTCATAAACGGTGTGCTTATAGACAAAGAAGTGGTCCACCCAGGCATGCCAAAGTCGGTAAAGAATGCAAAGATAGCACTCCTTGACCTTGCTCTTGAAATAGAGAAGACAGAAACAGACGCAAGGATAGAGATAACATCGCCAGAGCAGATGCAGGCATTCCTCGCACAGGAAGAGAAAATGCTAAAAGAAATGGTGGATAAGATAGCGGCAAGCAAGGCAAATGTGATCTTTGTAGAAAAAGGCATAGACGATGTAGCACAGCACTATCTTGCAAAAGCAGGCATAATGGCTGTTAGGCGTGTAAAGAAGAGCGATATGGAGAAGCTAACGAAAGCAACAGGAGCTAACATAGTTACAAGCCTTGATGATTTATCAGAAAAAGATCTTGGATTCGCAGGCCTTGTAGAAGAGCGCAAGATAGCAGGAGAGCAAATGGTCTTTGTAGAGAAATGCAAGGATCCAAAGAGCGTTACAATATTCATAAGAGGAAGCACCCAGCAAGTGGTAAATGAAGTAGAAAGATCGCTCAACGATGTGATAGGTGCAATATCCAGTGCGATAGAGGAAGGCAAGTATGTAATAGGCGGCGGCAGCATAGAAATAGACGTTGCAAACGGCCTGCGGGCATATGCAAACAACACAGGTGGCAGGGAGCAGCTAGCTATACAGGCATTTGCAGATGCAATAGAAATAGTTCCGAAGACGCTTGCAGAGAGCGCGGGTATGGACCCTATCGACACATTAGTGCAGCTGAGAAGCAAGCACAATAGCTCTGAGGGCCGTGTATACGGAGTAGACGTTTACAAGAACACTATAGGTGATATGGAGAAGCTAGGCGTAATAGAACCACTCAAGGTAAAGGAGCAGGCAATAATAAGTGCAAGTGAGGCATCAGAGATAATATTAAGAATCGATGATATGATAAGCGCGAAGAGCAAGCCATCATCTAGCCCAACGCCAGGCGGAGAAGGAGCAGGAATGGAGGATTGAAATTAGTTTGTTTTTTATTATTTTTCCTCCTATTTTTACTTGATTGTGTGGAAAGGATAAGGTCTTTTATAATTGCTGGCACTCCTGGGGCAGGTAAGACTACTCTTCTTTCCAAGGTTAAGCTAAAGAATGCAAAGCTTGTTAATATGGGAAGTGAGATGCTTAAATATGCTGGGCTATCTGATAGGGATAAGCTCAGGTACCTAAGCTTTGACGAGCAAAAGGAGCTTAGAGGAAAAGCTATAAGAGGCCTTAGAAGAAAGGGTGGCAACATTATAATAGATACACACCTCTCAGTAGAGCAGAATGGCAAGTTCCTGCCGGGTTTTTCAATAAATGAGTTAAAGGAGCTGAACACAAAAGCGTTTATCTATATAGATGCGAGTGCAAAGGAAATAATAGCAAGGCGCAAAAAGGATAAGAGCAGGAAGAGAGAAAAAGAGAGTGAAGAAGAGATAAATATGCAGAGATCATTAAACATTTCATTTATGGCTTCTGCCGCTTCAGAGCTCAATATACCAATACTCATATTTAGAAACAGTGAGGGTATGGCTGATGAGGTGGCAGGCGAGCTTGAAAGATCATTAAATGAGCTGATGAAATGATAGCTTTGCTAATAGTGCTTATTGCTGTTCTTTATACACTTTTTTCTTTTGTAATTCAGAGAAAAATGGCTAACATGAAAAAGGTTTATGAGATGCAGGAAATAATAAAACAGAAGAGCAAAGAGCTAAGCGATATGGTAAAAAACGGCGCAAAGAACGAGGAGCTTATGCTTAAACAGCGAGAAGTCATGTCATTAGCATCAAAAAGCATGATTAACCAGATGAAGCCCATGATAATAATACTGCCTCTATTCTTAGTTGTATATTACTGGCTTTTGCCATTAATCTTTCCCACACATCCTGCGGTAATAATCGACGGTGTAAAAATCGCATATAACAACTTCTTTATAATTGTGGTCTTCGTCTTCGGACTAATACTTTCATTCTCAGTTATGCTCATCGATAGAAGTAAAAGGAAAAGGGAGCAAGAGCAGCAGGCCAAGATAAACCAAGTGGGCATGCAAGAAGGCAGGCATGAGTAGTGCAATGAGAAAAAGTATTTTATATATATTCTTTCCTTAAATCTTATACTTGATTTTGGGTGTTTAAGTGCCTAGACCAATGTACAGATCAAGAAGCTTAAGAAAGCTAGCAAGAGTCACGCCTAAAAAGAGAAATGTAATGCATTACAAAAAGAAAGCAAGCAATAGGCCGCACTGTGCTATATGTGGCAAAGAGCTTAACGGTATTAATGTTAGCAAGAATGCAAAGGGAAAGAGCTTAAGAGCTAATGCAAGAATCTTTGGTGGCGTACTATGCGCAAATTGTGCGGCAGACATAGTTAAGCTTGCAAGCAGAATAGAGAACGGCGAGCTAAAGCTTAACGAGATAGGGATAAAGCAAAGGAATTATGTCTTGCAGCTTATCTCACATTAGCTGTTTATGAAAGCGATAATAATATCGGGTTTGCCAGCGGCTGGTAAGAGTACAGTCGCAGAAATTATTGCAAAGAAGCTTAACTTGAAAGCGATAAACGTTGGCGACATATTAAAATCAAAATTCACCGAAGTAACATCAAGCAATTACTGGGACACGCCAAGTGGCTTCTCAGCTCTAAGGTTGCGCGAGAAGAACGAGGAGATAGACAAAAGCGTCGATAGGGCTGTGCTGCGCATAATAAAGAAGGGCAACATAGTAATAGCAAGCTATGTGATGCCATGGCTCTCAAAAACGGGCTACAAGATTTGGCTCGATGCAAGCCCTGAAGAAAGGGCTAAGAGGCTTGCAAAAAGAGATAAGATAAGCATTGAGAAAGCAGCAGAAATAATAAAGAAGAGGGACAAGGAAAACTATCTCTTATACAAAAGGATCTATGGCATAAGCATTGGAAAGGATAAGAAACCATTTGACTTGGTAATAGATACAGAAAAACTTTCTCCAAGGGAGGTTGCAAATATTATAATAGAAGAGATAGGAAAGGGCAAGAGAAAGACAAATAAAAAGGAAAAGGCAAATAAAAGGAAAAAGGATAAAAAGTAATAAAAGAAAGTAAGGAAAAAGTAATAAGGGTGATTAATTGGCTTTAATAGAAGTAGGAAGAGTGTGCATTAAGAAGTTCGGAAGAGATGCTGGGAGCAGAGCTGTAATTACAAAAGTCATAGACAAGAATTTTGTAAATATAATAACCGCAGAAAGACCAAAGGAAAGGAGATGCAATGTCAAGCATTTGGAGTTTCTTGGCGAAAAGATAGACCCAAATGATAAAGCACAACTCCAAAGGGTGCTAGGAGTAGCTTTGGAGAAAAGAAGCACAGAAAAAGAAAAGGCAACACATAAATAAGTTTTAGGATAAATCTAAACTATGATAAAAATAACAAAGAAGGTAAAGAATATCATTGAGAGGGACAAAAGAGTAATAATGCCCACAACAAGGGAAAGCTATCCCTTCGTTTCTTCGCATGGTGATGGCGATTTTGTATATGATGTTGCGGGCAACAAGTTTATAGATTTCTCCAGTTTTATTTCTGTATATAATTTGGGTGTAAATGCAAACAAGCAAATAAGAAATGCGGTTAAGGAACAAATAGACAAGCTTATGCACTCAGCGTTTACTGATTATTATTCAGAGCTTCCTGTTAGGTTTGCAGAAAAGCTCATAACAATGTTTCCAAAGGGTTTTGGAAAGGTCTTTTTCTCAAATTCAGGTACTGAGGCAAACGAAGCCGCGCTAAAGTTTGCAAGGATATTTACAAAAAGGCAGTATACAATGGCATTTTACAACGCATTCCATGGAAGAACAATGGGTTCGCTCTCTCTTACAGCATCAAAAAATATACAGCGCTCAGGCTTTGGCCCTTTCAACTCAACCATACATGTTCCTTTTGCATATTGCTATAGGTGTCCTTTCCATTTGGAATATCCATCATGCGGCTTTGCATGCATCGATTTTATAAAAGATTACCCACTTAGCAAGGAGGTTGCACCGAGCGAGGTTGCGGCTATATTTATAGAGCCCATACAAGGAGAAGGTGGTTATATAGTGCCGCCAAAGGATTACTTCAAGAGGCTCAGCAAGCTTGCAAAAGAAAATGGTATTTTGCTTGTTGATGATGAAGTTCAAGCCGGCTACATGCGAACTGGCAAATTCCTTGCGTTAGATAATTTTGGTGTAGAGGCAGACATATATACAATGGCCAAGTCTCTCGGTGCGGGCTTGCCAATAGGAGCAACAATCTCAAGAAATTCCCTAGGAACAATACCTATAGGCTCACATGCAAACACATTTGGTGGTAATTTGGTATCGATAGCAGCAGCAAACGCCTCTCTTGATTATGTAAAGAGAAATATGAAGCGCTTGAGCATAGCTATAAAGAAGAAAGGTTCCTTTATAATGAAAAGATTAAAAGAGATAGAAAAGAACTATGAGATTATAGGCGACGTTAGAGGCATAGGCATGATGATAGGTGTTGAAATTGTAAAGAATAAGTATACAAAAGAATATGGTATTGAAGAGAGGGAAGAGATATTAAACAGGTGTTTCAACAATGGCCTTCTATTGCTTCCTGCAGGCATATCTTCAATAAGGGTAATACCTCCTCTTACAATGAAGATGGAAAATATAGAAAAAGGTCTAGAGATATTTGAAAATGCTGTTAAAGAGGTTTCTCAAATCAGATAAAGTTTGACAAGCTAAACTGCTTTGTTGGTATATTGTTTTCATCAAACAGATTGCTTATCTCATCTCTTATTAAAGCAAGCCTTTGCTTTATGTAAGGCTCAAGCTCGTATCTCTCTGCCAGGCCAAGGGCCAAATCAAGGTATTTTTCTATACCCCCTTTTGATACAGTTAGCAGTAGCTTGCCTCCATCTCTTGGGCATTTTCCGCTTAAAGGAACGCGCCTATATTTTGCATTGCAAACACTGCATCTGAATTCTTGCTTAGAGAAGGTATGTAGATTACCTATAAGGTCTGGTATAAAGTGGCTTATTATTAGCCTTTTCGCTGCATCTCTCTTGTCAACACTGCTTATCATGTCCATAAGCTTAAACTCAGCTTCAACCTTCTCATGCATGCTCTTGAATGTTGTATAAGCACTCTTCTTCGGTGCAGAAGCAATAGAGTTTTTGCTATCGACATGTGTTATGTTTATATTGTAGAATCTGCTCTCTTTGTCAAGCCTGTCTTTTACTGTTTCTATATTAATCTCACCTGGTGATGGATAGCTATAGCTTTTCTGATAAAATTCAAGCGGATAGGAAGTAACTGTTTCCATTGCATGAACTTCATCGTCAACCTCTTCAGGCAATACATGAAGCGTTAATATAAGTGGTGCATCCATAGTGCCTCCTATTGTTGTTGGCAAGTATTCCCTTGAAAAGTTTATGAGTGCATCAAGTAGAAGCATTGTTGTGTCTTCATCACCATCGCAATTCCTCCTTCTTGCAGAGATCATGTAAGGATGGGCAAAGCCTACATTTGCATCGGTAAAGCCTATTATCCTGCCCATTACTCCGCATGAGGTGTGTGGCGACAAAGTGATTACTAGTTGTCCGACAAGGTCGTCTATGCTCTTTGCATTGTAATAAGGCTCAAGGCCGTAGAAATGAACGAGCAAATCATCAACGAAGTTTGCAACGCGGAGCAGGTATTCAGCACCCTTTCTATTTATTATAACATCCTGGTGCCTCATCTCAACAAGCTGCTCATTGCTTACAAGATCATTTCCATAAGCATCTTTTTCATAGCCTAATTGCTTTAGCCTTTCTATACTTGTACCTATCTCAGCAGGATAGAAGTGTGTTATAGGCACATCTGTTGCATCAAACCTTGCTGTTCCATCTTTAAATATATACACATTGTGTAAGCTTCTTAGAATACCTTTTTCTATTGGTTCAGGTACTTTGTTCTTGTTTGTAAGGCCCTTAACTCCTTTTAGCGTATCTGGCAATTTGCCGAGCTTAAGCCTTTTCATTGCGTCTGAAATAAGGCTCTTTATATCTATATTCCTAGTCATATAGCCTATCGTCTCGCTTCCGCAACGCTCACATTTTTCGCTATAGGTATGAAAGCCGCATTTTGGGCAAACCCTCTCTATAACAGCTCTTGATTCGCAATCATAGCAGAAAGGTCCAGGTAAGTAGCGCTTGCACTTTTCGCACTTATAATTTGCTATCTCAACCTCTATTCCTTTATTGCTAAATTTTTTCTCATCTATAATATAGGCCTTTGTTATGTTTCTTTCCTTGCCGCCATAATCGCCTATCGGAAAGAGAACATTTGGTGCAGGCTTCATTAATCTCTCTTTTGCTTTTTCAGGTCTGCCAACCCTTGCACCTATATATGTTGAGCGCTTTGGTATCTTGAATGGTGCAACGCTATTCACAGCTTCAAGGCTATCCTTGCTGTTTGCATATCTATCCATTACTCTTTCACTTATCTCTAGTCTGCCATCGATTCCATTTGCAAAGCCCAAGCTTGCGATGAGCGATTCTGCATACTCTTTTTCAACGATTATTCCAGTTTCATTTACCTTGTGTGGCACTTGGAGGAGCTCTAATATATTCTTAACGCTGCTTTCTTGTATAACAAGCCTTTCTATGTTTAACAGCTTTTCATCGCCATTATATTCTATTTTGGATTTCCTTATTATTGCCTTTGCAAGCTCCTCAAGTTCATTTATACCAATACTCTGAAATTCAAAAAGGTATTTTGGATGTATAGGCACATTATATGTTAGTGCAAGCCTATATGCTTCTTCAAAGCTAGGATCATTAACCTCTTTATCGTAGCCTGCATTTTTTAGCTCAAGGCTCCAGAATTCCTCAACATAGCTTGTTGGCTGTATAAGCGTGTTTGACTTTCTGAAATCGCCAAAGGTAATTAGTATATCTCCAAGCGAGATTATCTTTGCAACCTCATCTTTTAGCTCAAGCGCCTTCTCTGCTGTATTGATCCTTAATGCCTCACCTGATTTAAGAACAACAAAAGGTCCCTCTATAGAATCGACAGGAGAAGCAACGCAGCCCTTTCCAGGAAGCTCCACCTTGAGCTGCGTTCCTATAGCTACAAAATTGTTTAATATAATCATGGTAGCAGGGCTGAAGCCCTTTGCGGCAATTCCTGTTAGCCTGCTTCTTCCGTATCTAAGCCTTAGCCCGCCAATATAGCCAGGGTAAGCAATTACAGGCCTTCCAGCAACGAGCTCTTCCAAAAAGACAGACACCTTTTCCTCATCGCTGCTTTTTTCAACCTTATTTACCTTTATTATGGTGTTGAGCCAATCCCAATCCAGATTTGCACTCTTCACCTCTTTTATGAGTTTCTTAGCCTTCTGGGCTATTCCTTCGCAAAGTACAAGCGCTATGCCTCCTCTTACTCTATTTGTAAGAACTACTTCTTTTCCATTATAGTCTATTCTTCTAATGTCTCTGTGTGCAGTAACCTCAATGTCCTCTGTTGCAACCCCATCAACGCAGACAGGGCAGTTGCTTACTATACTTCTTAAATCATCATCGCTTGGTCTATATTGAAGGTGCTGCTTCATATGATAAAGCTCAACCTCTTCAACATACCTCTCGACTTCATCTTGTGTGGGCTTGTATGCACCTATATTGAAGAAACGCCTTGCATAGTCTGCAAATGCAACAGAAAGCGCAGCAGCAGTACCACCAGCACCTCTTATAGGGCCAGCATATATAACCGCTATGTAATCTGTATTATCATTATTTCTGTATCGTGCAACACCTTGTATGCCTTCTGTTGGTGCAACAACTACTCCATCTGTTATTATTGCTAATCCAATCCTTGTAGCGAGTTCTATTCTCTTTAGCGTCTCATAAGAACCAAACATCTCATTTGTGCAAACCTCTTTTACAACTTTGAATGCTGTCTCTGTTTTATCCTTGCCGTAGTTCTTTCTTACTATCTCAGCAAGCCCTTGTATACCTATAATGCCTTCAACGCGGCTTGCAAGGTCGGGTGCCGGCTTTATCTCCACTTCTTTCTTTGGATCATAACCTTTTGAACGTGCTTTGTTTGCTAATTCAAATGCTTCATCAAATTTTTGTGAAAGATTATTGAAATAATCAGTAATATTCAACTACTCACCTAGCGTATTGAAGTCTACATATGAGAGGTTCATACTCTTAAGCTCATACACAGGAAGTATTGCTGGTGAAGGTATATGGCCTTGCTTTATCTGGTATGTTGTCCTGCTTTGCCATGTGCCACTGTTTATTACTAGTGTGCCATGATAATCTGTTGCACCATTTTTATGTATATGGCCCATGTGCAAAATATCCGGAACCTCATCTATTATAAGAGAATCTCTTCTTGTTGGCAATAC